>Ga0194110_10000060_pt1 | contig 128227 bp, 130 predicted proteins | sample TA2Kig1200mmetaG_FD_146192 | JGI IMG/M metagenome (GOLD analysis project Ga0194110, IMG submission 146192) | Freshwater microbial communities from Lake Tanganyika, Tanzania - TA2015032 Kigoma Deep Cast 1200m | ecosystem: Environmental > Aquatic > Freshwater > Lake | place: Tanzania: Lake...
ACAAGTTGTGGGCCTCGTATGCGCCGGCATGTTTGGCTGGTAGCGCGGGGCCCACAGCGTCCCACTTTTAGCTAATTCAACCAGAAGGGAAGTGGTCATCGTGACCGCTGGCAATCAGGGCAACGCCTTCAAGGCGGCTGTCGACAACTACAACGACAACCCCAATCGCGACACCTGGAGCGAGGTCACCAGCACCCACTCCAAGCTCAACCAGAGCATGTCGGCCGCCGGCCAGCGCAGCGTCTCCTTGCCCGCAAGGAAGCACTAGCGCCACGAACCGGTAGCAAAAAGTAGTTTTGCTTGCTACATTCTGATGGTCGGGTACTTAGCAATATTCCTGTCCGTCAGCCAATTTTCAGTATTGAATTAACCGATAGTGAACGTTGACTGGCGAGCAAAGTGCCACTACGGTATAATTAAACACTATGAGCGCATCTTTTTCTTGGCATAACGACTTACCGCGGCCGTTTTTTATTTTAGCCCCAATGGAGGCTGTTACAGATGTAGTATTTCGACACGTAGTAGCACAGGCGGCACGTCCCGACGTATTTTTTTCAGAGTTTACTAACGCGACCGGCTGGGCAGCTGCGGGCGACAAAGCTGTCGGCGGTCGCCTTGTAAAAACCGATGACGAATCGCCAATTATCGCTCAACTATGGGGCAGTAAACCAGAGGCAATGGCTAAAATGGCTATCCGTTGCCGCGAGTTAGGGTTTGATGGCATAGATATAAACATGGGCTGCCCCGATTCATCTGCGGTAAAAAGCGGCGGGGGAGCGGGAATGATACGAACACCACAAACGGCAGCCGAAATTATTGCAAACGCAAAAACCAGTGGTCTTCCGGTAAGTGTTAAAACTCGGCTAGGTTTTAGCAGAGTAGATGAATGGCGCGAATGGCTTACACACATTTTGCGTCAAGATGTCGTTAATCTAACTATTCATCTTCGTACCAAAAAAGAGATGAGCAAAGTTCCGGCTCACTACGAACTTATCCCAGAGATAAAAAAATTACGCGATGAGATTGCACCACACACACTACTTACCATTAACGGCGACATTCGCGACCGACAGCACGGTATGGAACTTTACGAAACTTACGGCGTCGATGGCATTATGATAGGCCGAGGCATTTTTCATAATCCATTCGCATTTGAACGTAAAGTAACATCTCACACTAAACAAGAATTGCTTGAACTTCTTAATTTGCAACTTAACCTACACGAAAAGTACTCACGCGAGCTGGGTGAACGAAAATTTGATCCGCTTAAACGTTTCTTTAAAATATATGTTCGTGAGTTTGACGGTGCCAGTGAACTAAGAGATAGTTTAATGCGTGCTAAATCGGTGAGTGAAGTTCGCGAAATTTTAGTGGCGCATAATTTTAGTAAAGCGTAAGCATTACTTGTACCAAAGCCGTGTGTGTTCTAAAATAACAACATGCACTCGGCACGTATTAACAGTTCTTACCGTGGTTTTACAATTGTAGAGCTGCTTATAGTTATTGTAGTTATTGCAATTTTAGCGTCTATTACAATCGTTGCCTACAATGGTATTCAAACGCGGGCTACCAATACTGCACGTTACAACGAGATAAAAGCTTGGCAAAAAAGCTTTGAACTATACAAGGCAACTTACGGCAATTACCCAGCGGTAGCCGATGGTGGGTATTGCCTTGGTTATAACTTTCCCTCGGGCACCGGTGGTGCGCAGCGCTGTAGAGATTTTAATACAAGCACCGGCGGTAATTCTTATCTTGAATCAGACAACACCGCGCTAATGAATGAGATACGAAAAATTAGCGACATTCCGTCTGGACCAAGAACCGCACCACGAGGTGGAGGCACTGTTGGCCCCTATGCAATTTATAATTCTTGGAACGTTATACTTTATACTGTCGTTGAAGGCGGTGATGCAAGCGCCTGCGAATCGGGAACTACACTCGCCTGGACAAATGGCAACCAGACTGCAATTTGCGGCATTACGCTAAGCCGAAGCTAGTCCATTATATTTATGCTATACTACCAGCATGAAACCAGAAGATAACACGCCTCAAAAACCTGTAGCTGAAAACTCATCAGTACAGCAACCCGCAAAGCAGTACGCGAATAATCCATTTTTTATTACCGTAGATGGCATAAAGCGTGTATTTTCATACGCTCGATCAGTTGCAATTTTTATGCTAATACTCTCGGTAATAAGTGCAATTTTTAATCTTGTCGATAGCGCAACTCATCAAAACACCGACCTTGAGACATTAGATAGTACGGTTGCAGAAGTTACAGCCAACCCAACTGAAACAGCTATTTTTCTAAGCGTTATTTTTATCTCTGCTACTATAATTATTCTCGCCAGTATATTTGTACGTGGAATTACCGACTATACAGCCTCGCGTACGGCAAAAGGTGAAAGCGTTACGCTAAAACAAGCTGCTGGTGAAGTGCTAAATAATTTTTGGCGCTACACAGTAGTACAGCTTTTAGTGTTTATAAAAACACTGGGCTGGACATTACTATTTATCGTGCCTGGCATATACTTTTATTACCGTTACTCGCTAGCCGGTGCGGCATTTTTCGATCAAAAACGGTCTGCACGGGAGTCGGTACAGCGCAGTCTTGAGCTCACTCGTGGCGCGTGGCTTACTACATTTGCGTCGTACGGAATTGTTAATGTACTTACTATTGGATCGGTACAATATCTTCTTAACACATCAACTACTAGCGAACTTTACAGTCGCTATAGCGCCGTATTAGACGAAGAATTACCGCACCCTAAAGTGCACTGGCTATCAATAGTCTTTTTAGCCGTCAGTATTCTGGTTATATTTTTGGCGTTAACATTACTCGCTACACTTGCGTTTGCTTTTTATAATGCGTAAACCTACCACACACTTTAAATATAATATTAATAAAATTGGTCGCGCCTCTATTTAGTGCGACCAATTTTTTATTTTATACAGCGCGTGCATATGCAACAGGCAGACTGCCATCGGTAAGGGTAGCGGCAGTAGCAGCCGTACGAATAATAAAGTCGACAAACGCAACGTCGCAGGCTTGCTGATAGCGCTCGGCATCTTGCGCATGAGCAACGTGCAGCTTAGCGGCAGCGTCGGCATACATACGACCGCGCCACATATCAACTGCAAATACTTGAGCTGTACTATCAATGCCGCGCTCTTTCATAATTTCATCAAATTTACGCTGATCGAACGTTGTATCTTCTATTTCATTAAAAAATACATAATCTTCAAGATGGTTATCGCTTAATTGCTTAATAACCGCACCATCACTTTCAATGTAATCCATAGTCACTTTGCCATTTGTGCCAGCAAAATAATCAGTCGAGCTAGCTAATGTTTTATATGACTCAAAAACAGCATTAACAAGCTTTGTTTTTTCACTTGATTTATCTGAATTATAAAATAACTCTACAACGTCTGTAATTTGCTGACGATAGGCAAGGGCGTTGGCTGTAATTAGCGGGTATTTATCAATTGCTCCACAACCGCAATTATCACCATGCGCATGCGTATCAGTATGAGCGCCGTACAAAATTTTAAGTTCACGTAAATTAGAGGCCGAATTTTTATGGTCGCTAGCTAAGTTTGTAGGCTCAGCGCCATCAAGCACCTGCGCAACACTGCGCTGCATACTGGTAAATGCCACCAAACCACCGCCGAACACTTTAGCCCGACGCCTAGATTTGTTAAAATATTTCCTTTCTCCGCCCTCTACGCAGTACACAGCCGCGGCCGGACGACCATCACCACAGCCGTCATCAACGGCATCGCTATCAATTGGCTGAACTACACGGTTATCATGCTGCAATATATCAAGCCCCGCGTTATATGCTTCTGGGCTAAGTTCACCAGACTTAAGTTGTGCACTGGCGCTAATTGAACCCTCACCAAAACCTAAGCCGTTTGGCGCAATAATATCTATTTGAATCCTGTGTATTTGTTCGTGCGAAAATGTCATTTCGTTATTTTTCATAATACCTCGTATTTTTACCCTTAAACAGTTATAGGTTATACGCCGATATTAAACAAAAGTAAAGACACGACCAGCTAGATTGATCGTGTCTTTATAAGGGGCTTAGAGCTATATTAGCCGCGTCGCTTACGACGGCGAAGATCCGCCACCTTAAGCTGTGTGGTGTGTCGTGATATCAGCTGATGCGCCTTGTCGCGCTCAACAACGCTAGTTGCCGATTCACGCATCTCTCGCGCACGTTCTAGAGCTTGTTTTACGTCACTCTCTACAATTTCGTCGCTATGATCAGCCTCGTCAACTAGTACGCGAACAAGGTTTGAAGATATTTCAATAACGCCGCCAGATATTGCAAAATACTCCATCTGGTCATCGCTATCTTCTTTATTTTGCCGAACCGCAATAGCTCCAGGAACCGCTACAGTAATGAGCGACTCGTGATCAGGGAATACAGCAATTTCACCCTCAACAGTTGGCAGAATCACCTCAAACACCGGCTTATCAAGCTTAACACCAGCTAGCGTTACCAGTTCGAGCCGCATAAACTACGCGTCCTTCTTCTCGGCGTCTTCGCGCACTTTGTCGCGCAAGGTGCCATTAACCATGTAGAACCAATTTTCTGGGCGATCATCGTATTTACCGGCCAAAATATCTTTCGTGTCCCTAATGGTGTCTTCAAGCTTAATATACACACCTGGGTTGCCAGTAAACTTCTCAGCTACGTGGAAAGGCTGCGCGAGGAAGCGTTGAATACGACGGGCACGTTGCACCGTTTGCTTTTGCTCGTCAGATAGCTCTTCCATACCAAGGATAGCGATGATATCTTGCAGCTCTTTGTAGCTTTGTAAAATTCGCTGCACTTCACGCGCCACGCGGTAGTGCTCTTCACCAACTACCTCAGGATCAAGCGAGTTAGATGAACTATCAAGCACGTCAACCGCCGGGTAAATACCAATCTCGGTTAGCGCACGGTTCATCACAATTGTCGCATCAAGGTGAGCAAATGTTGTTGCCGGAGCCGGATCGGTAAAGTCATCGGCTGGTACATATACGGCCTGAACTGAGGTAATTGAACCCTTTTTTGTTGACGTAATACGCTCCTGCAACGCACCCATTTCTTGTTGCAAGTTCGGCTGGTAACCAACGGCACTCGGCAGACGGCCCAGCAGCGCAGATACTTCAGCACCTGCCTGAGTGTAGCGGTAAATATTATCAATAAATAGCAGTACGTCTTTTCCTTCATCGCGGAATGTCTCCGCCATAGCTAGACCACTAAGCGCCACACGAAGACGCGCTCCTGGCGGTTCATTCATTTGACCAAATACTAGGCTAGTTTTATCAAGCACGCCAGCCTCTTCCATCTCGTAGTAGAGGTCGTTACCTTCACGGGTACGTTCACCAACACCAGCAAATACCGAGTTACCTGAGTGGAATTTTGCGATGTTGTTAATTAGCTCGGTAATAAGCACGGTTTTACCCACACCAGCACCGGCGAATAATCCAACTTTACCACCTTTAGCTACTGGAGCGATAAGGTCAACCACCTTAATACCAGTTTCTAAAATTTCTGCTTTGTTTGATTGTTCATCTAGGGTAGGGGCGGCGCGGTGAATTGGCGCAGTGTTACCCTTAGGTACTGGTTTATCGTCAATTGGCTCACCGACCACATTAAACATACGGCCTTGAGTCTCTTCGCCAACCGGCACCTGAATTGGTGCGCCAGTAGCCTCAACCTCTTGTCCACGCGTTAGACCATCGGTACTTGATAGCGCAATCGCTCGTACGCTATGCTCATCAAGATGTTGTGCCACCTCGAGTGTTACTGTTTCGTCTTCACGCTGCACGCGTAGCGCATCGTAAATTGCCGGCATTGCTGCGTCGTCTGAAAACCGGACGTCTACAACTACACCAACAATTTGTACAATTGTTCCTTTATCTTTCATAGTTTTCTCCTTAATTATCGCCATACTACTCGTTTAATGCCTCTACGCCGCCAGAAATCTCTGCTAGCTCTTGAGTAATTGCGCCCTGTCGAGCCTTATTCATCTCTAGTGTCAAATCATCAACTAGATCATTCGCGTTGTCGGTGGCGTTCTTCATCGCAATCATTCGCATGCTGTGTTCGCTGGCTCGGGCATCGAGTAACGCTTGGTACAGTTGCGCACCAATTAAGCGTGTTACGACGCTATCCAGCACTACCTCTGGGCTCGGCTCGTATTTTGCATCGCGTACCGAATCGCTAACCGTTCCGGCCGTAAAGCCAGCCGGTAACAACCGCTGCACGCGGGGCTTTTGCGTAAGGCTCGAGATAAACTCGGTGTACAACACATCAACCGCATCTACTTCGCCGCTCATAAACATATCGCGAGCCGTGTCAAGTATGGCATGAAGCTCGCGCCCACTTGGTTGGTCGGCAACGCCTTCGTAGGCACCAACCACTTCAGCGTCTTTTAAGCGACCAACAAACTGACCAACTTTTCTACCAACTGTAATAGTTTTAACCTTCACCGATTCGGCGTCTGATTGCTTATATTCATTAAGATAGGTTTTTAAAATGTTTGAATTATACGCTCCCGCAAGACCTTTATCCGAAGAAACTACAATAATAAGTCGCGCCTTAATGTGGCGACGTGCAAATAGCGGGTGCTCGTCGCTTGCACCTTGGCTGGCAAGATACGACAGCAGCTCACTTGCAGCTTTTGTATACGGAGCCGAAGCTTTGTCGGCATCTTGCGCACGACGCATTTTACTCGCCGCTACAAGTTGCATAGCTTTAGTAATCTGCTTAGTACTCTTTACCGATCGAATACGCGATTTTAATGCTTGAGTCGAAGCCATAAATTACCTAATTAATCCTTAAAGCCTTTGCTTACGCTAGCTGCCGTCTCATCAATTGCAACCAACGTTTCATCGGATGGCTTATCACCTTTATTAAGGGTACGCATAGCCGTTTTGTGTTCTTTCCACAAAGTTGAGAGAAGTGAAGCCTGCGCATCTTTAATACGAGCCACCGACACTTCGTCAAACGCACCACTGGTAATTGCATGAATACTAACGTACTGCTCCCACACGCCCATTGGTTGATACTGTGACTGTTTAAGTAGCTCGGTTAAACGTTGTCCACGATCAATCTGCGCCTTTGTAGCACTATCAAGGTCGCTGCCAAATTGCGCAAAACTTGCAAGCTCGCGGTATTGTGAAAGACCAAGTTTTAAGTTTCCACCAACAGATTTAACGGCTTTGGTTTGTGCTGCACCACCAACACGGCTCACCGAAAGACCAGCTGAAATTGCCGGACGAATACCTTGATTAAAGAGATCGCTCTCAAGGAAGATTTGCCCATCGGTAATAGAAATAACGTTGGTTGGAATGTAGGCGGAAATATCTCCTGCCTGTGTTTCAATAATCGGAAGAGCGGTTAACGAACCAGCCCCGAGTGAGTCTGAAAGCTTAGCCGAACGCTCAAGAAGGCGAGAGTGAAGATAAAACACATCACCCGGATACGCTTCGCGTCCTGGTGGGCGGCGAAGAAGCAGTGACATTTGACGATATGCAACCGCATGTTTCGTTAAATCATCGTAAATCATCAGCGCGTGCTGGCTATTATCACGGAAATATTCACCCATCGCTGTTGCAGCATAAGGGGCAAGGTAAAGTAGAGAAGCGGGATCACTTGGGCTGGTAGCCACAATAATTGTCTGCTCCATTACGCCTTCTTCTTTTAGGCGCTCCACTAGTCGGGCAATTTTTGAACGCTTTTGCCCAATTGCCACGTATACATTAACTACGCCAGTTTTTTGGCGAGCTTGGTTGATCATTGTGTCAATTGCAATTGCAGTTTTACCAGTCTGTCGATCACCAATAATAAGCTCACGCTGACCACGGCCAATTGGGAACATGGCATCAATAGATACGATACCAGTCATAAGAGGTTCATGAACCGATTTTCGTCCCATCACACCAATTGCTGGCCGTTCTACAAGACCAGTTTGCCCCGTAGTGATTGCTGGTCCACCATCAAGTGCGCGTCCAAGTGGGTCTACTACGCGACCTAAAAGTTCTGGTCCAACCGGCACTTCAAGCTGCGTGCCTTTTAAGGTTACTTTAGCGCCGGCTTTTACGTCCACGTCTTCGCCAAGGAGTACGGCACCAATCTCATCTTCCATTAGGTTTAGTGCAAATGCCTCAACTGTGCCGTTATTCGACTCAATCTCTAGCATGTCGCTGTAAGCAGCTTTGCTAAGTCCATGAATCCACGCCACGCCGTCGCCCACACGGATAACAACGCCGGTATTTTCAAGACCAGAAGTTACTTCAAGACGTGAGATGGCGTCGCGCAGAGACTGGGAAAGTTCTTTTACTGATACTTCTCTCATGTTAATCCTTTATCTTTATATCTTTTAATTGGGTAATTCGTCGCTGTAGGCTGCCATCAAGCTCGTCGAAAGGCGTTTTTACCTTTACGCCGCCAAGCAGGGCAGGGTCGATAGAAGTTCGCAGCTCGACAGTTTGTGCGCCATACGCGTTCGCCACAAAACTTTTTACAGTTCTCTCTAGTGCCTCACTTAAGCTGTCAGCACTCGTTACATCTACAACTACGAGTCCGCGCCTTGCAAACTCGGCTTCAATATCTCTTACAACAAGCTCGAGTTCATGCGTACGGTGTTCGGTTACAAGATAAGCTGCAATTTCATCAATTACAGTCTTTGAGCCTTTTTGCAGTTCGTTAACGGTATATTCGGCCAACTGGTATCGAGATATTTTTTTAGCCATTTATTGTTTCGCCTCCGAAATTGCACGCTCAATCGTCTTTGTATCAAGCGCATTGCTAAATTCGTTTGAAACAACTTTTTGAGTCGCTAGAGCAACCAACTCAAGCGTTTCAGAGCGTAGTGCATCTTTTGCCGCCAGAACATCTTTGTTAATTTGTTCGTGTGCCGCCGCAACAATTGCATCAGCTTTCATGCGAGATTTTTCTTCTGCCTGAGCTACTGCACTTGCAGCCTCATTGCGAGCCGTCGATACGATATCACTCGCTTCTTTACGAGCTGTAGAGAGTAGTTTTGCTACTTCATCTTCGGCATTTTCTGCCTTGCGCGCTGCCTCTTCGGCCATTTTTCGGCTTTCATGAATTTGCTTTTCGCGATCCTCAACTACCTTAAACAGTGCCGGAAACGCATAGCGCGACAATACAAACAATAGAATCAAAAAGGCAGCTAACTGCATGAACAATGTCATCCAGTCAATGCCAAGTTGACCCATCATGCCCGTCTCGTTAGAGGCTGTAGCGGCAAATTGTTGAAAAGTATTTATCATTGGTCTCTACTTAGCCGGCGATAAACGCAACAATAATACCAATAATTGCAAGCGAGTCGGCAAAGACAATAGCAAGAATCATCATGGTGCGAATATCTTTTACTTTTTCTGGGTTGCGACCAAGTGCGTTAAGTGCGCTCATACCAATCATACCAACGGCAATTGCAGCACCAACTGCAGGTAGGGCGTAAGTTAGGCCAAATGCTAATGTTTCCATAACGTGTATTTTCTCCTTGAATTAATTATTTACGTTAACGTATTCCATTTCACTCACGTGCCGGAATCTGGGTTAGATTATCGGCAGATGAATGATGCGTAGGGGAGTCGTCGTGGTGTTCTTCGCCATGACCTTCTTGAGCAAGGGCGGTAAAGATGAGGGTTAGCATAAAAAACACGTAGGCCTGAATAAAGCCAATAAATAGCTCGAATACCATTACAACTGGCAAACTTAAGAAGGCGGCGTAGCCAGAAAGTACCGCAATAAGTACCAACAATACCTCGCCGGCAAAAGTGTTACCAAACAATCGCAAACTTAACGCAACTAAACGAGAGAATTCACCTACAAGTTCCAAAATACCTTCAAATGCGCCAATCGGATCTTTGAGAGGATTACGGAAGTAGCGCCCAGCATTCGAGAAAAAACCGTGCCTACGAATAGCATAAATTTGCACCGCCACCATGGTAATAATTGCCAATGCAATTGTAAAGTTAAGGTCGGCCGTAAGGCTACGAAGCACTGGAATTCCGTCTATTGTAATAGGACCAACGCCAGGAATAATTCCTAGCCAGTAATTAATAAGTACAAAAAAGAAGATTGCAATTGCAAGCGGAGCAATTTTTCTTGCTAGCTTCGCATCGCCAATAACATCGTTCACCTGAGAAAGAAGTGATTCAAATCCCCACTGTACCAAGCCTACAAAGCGGTTAGTTTTACCACGCTTTACTTGTCGAGCGACGTAAAAAAATACCGCAAGTGTAATTATTGTACCAAGCAGACCAGTTAACATAGAGTTTGTAACTTCAAAAGAACCAATACGCAGCACCGTTTCTGGGGCAAGGCTGATATGGATGTCTAGTGCGGCAAAATAATTCATTACTTAAGGTTAATCCTGTGTTAGTTGTCGGTATATAAGTAGGGCAGCCAGTATAAACCCCACAGCAGCTCCAATTAATGTGTATAGCGGCTTGGTGGCAAACTCTGCATCGAGCGCAGCGCCTAAAAGTGTAAAGCCGATTGTCGGCACAAACATTCGCATTGTGGTGCTAAATCCTGCAGCCAAAATGATTGAAATAGGTGTGTCGGTAGGCGGCACAGGCGTTTCTCCGGGTTGTTTAGGAGATTTGCTCATCTACGTTTATACTTTAGCAGAGAAAGGTACTTTTGCCAACATGCCACGACGACATAAAAACTCTCCTAACAAACAGCCGCTACAATCATTGTCAGCACTTTCTACCTGTGGAGGCAAAAAACGCTTTACCCAAGAATTTGCTGTTCAAGAAGCAATTTATATAACATCTCTTCAGCAGCCTTCGCTGCAGCTTAGTTATTATAAATGCCCAACATGCCGCGGCTGGCACCTTACTAGAAATTCAACACTGGAACAATATTAGTTAAGCGGTTGGCTTTTGGCGTTGAGCTGTTGGTTGTGGTGCCGTCGCCAAGTTGGCCATGGCTGTTATTGCCAACAGTATAAATCTTTTTGTCAGTTGAAAGAATAACAGTTGTACCGTAGCCAGCTTGTATTCGCTCTGCACGTACATTAACTCCATCAAATACCTGCATAGCCACAGGGGTTGAACGTGCAGTTGTTGTGCCATCGCCCAGCTGTCCATACATATTTCCTCCTGCACCATACACGCGACCATTGTCGCCAATAACAAAAACATTATTTGTATCTGGATTACTGTCTCCGGTTGAAGTATTGTATACATCTACCGCTCGTACACCTGCAGGCAACCTAAACTTAACGGCACGAGTTTGGTGCCAAGTATTGCCGTTACCCAGTTGACCGCGACTATTCAGTCCTGCGCTACACACTTCTCCGGTATCTGTCAAAATACTGGCCGACCATTGATCTGTTGATACTTTAACGGCGCGCCCCGTGCAAGCCGATAAGTCCATGCGTGTCATTGTACGCACATCATTATACGTAGTAGTACCTAACCCTAATTGGCCATGCACATCTTCACCGGCCGACCACGCAGTTCCATCTTGATCAATAATATAAAACGACACGCCATCGTACCCAATGTCTACCGCCTTGCGCGTGGTACCGTTCCACGATCCAATTACGATTGGCGTATAGGCATCGGTGTAGCTATAGTTTGCTAACTGACCTTGATCGTTCATGCCCCAGCCATACACAGCGCCATTTGCACCTAAAACGTAACCGCCAATTCTGTCTGCCGAAACTTTAACCGGCACAAAATTAGATGGAAAAACCATTTGCTGCGGCGTGCTAATAGACGTACACGAAGTTGGTCCAATTCCTAACTGCCCATTACCGCAGTGACCAGACGCATACATTGTGTCGTCAGACATTACAAAAAAAGTACTGTTATGCAGAGGAACTGCATACTTAATCTTACGCTGATTCGGTACTCCGGGAATTTTAATTGATTCAGGAGTTAAGATTGGAGAACTGGTACTGCGTCCAATTCCTAACTGGCCATTATTATTGCGACCAGTTGCATAACCCATGCCGTCCTCTGTTATTGCATACATGTGAAAACCAATAGATAAAAAGCTTGCATAAGCAGCTGTTGCACGCTTTTGATCGGGCAAGATAAAGTCACTCGGTTCAGCAGAAGAGGTGTTTGTACCATTTCCAAGCTGGCCGTCAGCGTTATAGCCAACCGTATACAATCGACCATTATCTCCGATAGCTGCAAAATAAGAGCCATTTAGGTTGTAGCCGAATGTAACGGTATTAAAGTTTACATCGGCACCTATTCGAGAGTTGAGCGAAACTTCCGTTCGATCGAGTACCGCATCATCGCTCGCACGAATCTGTTCGGCATAACCCTTAACAGCAATTACTTGCGCCGAACCTAAACGAGTGGGCGCGTCTACCTCAAACCAGGTGCGCGTCGTATCATCAGACATAACATAGCAGTTAGCAGTAGCACTATTTGTGCATGGACTGCCGCCGCTACACGCAGTATGCGCGTATAGTTTATTGGCGTTTGTCCACGCAGCAATGTAGCTACTATCACCTAAACACGCCAGGGCACGCGCCACGCCAGATTCGGCCGCCTCGCGGGCTTGCTGTGATTGCACAGAATCGCTTAAGGCAGAGCTTACTCCGCTAATACTTTGCGCCGCCAAAGCTAATAGCGCCATCAATACAACCGATGAAATTAATACTGTCGGTAAGGCAAACCCATTCAACTTGCGTGTGTTTTTCATTTTGCTCATGCTTTGTAGTTTTACTATACGCTGCTATACACACCTAAGGCAAGATGCTATACTGGAAGTACTAAAAGGAGGACATAGATGGCAGAAGACGTTATAACCGCACAGGTTACGGTTTATAGCACAAGTTGGTGCGCATTTTGCCACACCGAAATGGAATGGCTCAACAAACTTGGCATTCCGTTTGTAGCAAAAGACATTGAAGCCGATAAGGCCGCGTATGAAGAACTTATGGCTCGCATTGGCGGTAGCTTTCAGGGCGTGCCGGTAACCGCTATCGGCGACGAAACAATCCTAGGTTTCGATCGACCAAAAATTCAAGCCGCACTTGATGCAAACAACATTAAGCCTAACGAAAAAAATTAGTTAGCCTTTAAGTAGGTAACCTCGGCAATTAATGCCGAGGTTATTTTATTGCTTTAAAATTTAACCAATCGTGATTACTTGGCCGCCAAGTGCCGACTGAAAATACGCATCGTGCGAAACATACAATACTGCGCCGCTATAGCGAGATAATGCCGATTCTAGCTCTTCAATACTAGGAAGATCGAGGTGGTTAGTTGGCTCATCGAGCACTAATAGTTGCGGGTCGTTGGCGAGCATAGCAATAATTTGAAAACGGGCTTTCTGACCACCACTTAAACGCGAAAGCGGTGTTTGACGATCGCCATCGGTGAATAAATAATCACTTAATAAGCGTCGAATCTTGGTGTCGCCAATGCTTAAGTCTCTATCTAAATACATTTTTTCAATCGCGTCTTCGAGTGGCAACGAAAGGTATGTTGAAGCAATCTCTTGCTCGTACACGCCAACACGCGTGTGCGGCTCAATGGCTGCCTCGCCGCTAAATCGCGTACTAGCGGTCGCTGCTTCACCCTGCAATAAATAGGCAAGAAGAGTGGTTTTACCGGCACCATTTCGACCACGCAGCTCAAGTGCTTCGCCTTCACGTAACTCAAAGTGAACACCCTTAAACAGGGGAGAGGCTTCGTAACCAAGGCTTATATCTACCGCCCGCACCAACACACGCGAGGTTTCGCTCTCATAATCTTTTACCTGCAAACGAATATTTTTTGCCTTTAATTTATCGTAGTTAGCGGCCGACTTATAATCAAGCTGCGCCACAGAATCTTTGTCTATCCAAAATGTCGGTTTTTCTTTACGCTCAAGCTCAGCCAGCTCGGCTCGTGAAGTTTGCTCAAGGCGTTTAAACTTTTGAATAGTACCAGGGTTGCGCGACTTTTCTTTTAGTCGCTGATAATCAATAATTTTTTGTTTTAAATTCGTTTTACGCTTTTCGGTATTTTCAAAATCATTCATGCCAGCAGCAGTTGTGTGCGCATTTTGCTTTAGGTACGCATCATAGTTGCCATCAAATGTCATCGACGTACCGTCATCTTTCAGCTCTACAATTTTATCAACCTCTTTTAATACATCGCGGTCGTGGGTAACAATTAACATGGCCTGACGATGGGCCGATTTAACCCAGCTAATAAATTGTTCTTTAGCTACAAAATCCATATGGTTGGTCGGCTCGTCTATTAACGCCAAATCAGCATCGGCGTGCATAACTTTTACAATCTCAACTAGACGTTTTTGCCCACCCGATAGCGAACCGATTGCCCGATCGTTCATATTTAGCAGCCCAAAACGTTTTAGCTCTTCAGCTACGCGCTCTTCAATTTCGTAAAAACCTTTGTCGTCAAAGCGTTCAAGCGCCTGTGTATATTTATCAATTTGGCGCATGTCGTCGCCCATTGTAAGTGGCAGAGTATCAATTTGATCTTTTAAATTTTTATATTCAGGTAGCCCCTCTAGTATGTAGGCTAGCACCGAACGCTCGTGCACGTCGTGGTGTTCCTGAGCAGTAGCCAAGACACTTGCACCGCGCTTAAAGTTAATGTCGCCAGTAAAATCGGTGTCGGTGCCAGCGAGTACGCTAAAAAGCGTGGATTTTCCAACGCCATTTCGGCCAATTATGCCAATTTTATCGCCATCGTTCACCCAAAAACGAACGTCTTTCATAAGCGTTTTAGAGCCGAAACTTTTTTCGGTAATGTGTACGTCAGCAATCATTATCTCTTAGTGTAGCATTTCTAACAGATGAGAACTACACCCTAAGCTCTTAGGCTGCTATACTTACAAGCACAATGAACCTCACTCAGCACACAGCAATATTATCTAGCGGCACCACGGTTTACTATGCCAACTACACAAAGCCTCGTGCGCCGCTAGTGGTGTTTATACACGGCTTTCGCGGCACGCACCACGGCTTATTGCCAATTGCCGAAGAGTTGGATTACGATATTGTATTGCCAGATTTGCCGGGCTTTGGTGAAAGTCAGCCACTAAAAAACGATCACACCATTACCGATTACGTTTTATGGTTGTACGAATTTATTTCAAAAATAGGCGCATCGCGACCGATTATTCTTGTTGGACATTCGTTTGGTAGTATTGTTGTCAGCCATTTTGCAGCCAAGCACGGCACACTTATAACAAAGCTTGTTCTTATAAATCCTATATCTGCACCTGCGCTAGAAGGACCAAAAGCGCTTCTTACGCCGCTTGCCGCGCTTTACTATACAATTGGCGGCCGCCTGCCAGAACGCGCCGGACGCGCCTGGTTGAGTCTTAAGCCGGTAACTAAACTTACCTCAATCGCAATGCGAACATCTAAAAACTCTACTACAAAACGCTATATCGACAGCCAACACTACAGCTATTTTAGCCGTTTTTACTCCGCTAAAATTTTATCAGATATCTATTCTACATCGATATCGCACCATGTAGGGCAGGTTGCCCGCGCTATTACCACGCCCACGCTATTTATTGTTGCCGAGAATGATCAGATTACCGATATTGCAACCCAGCACGCCGTTGCTAAAGATTTTTCATCAGCCACCATTAGGGTAATTCCTATAGTAGGCCACCTTGTTCACTACGAAACGCCAAAGCAAGCCGCAAATTATATTCGCGAATTTATTTCATAATTTCGTCGTAGAGTGCTTCAAATTCATTGAGCGTGTATTCAATGTCATGCGTTTTAGCAATCGCTAAACTTTCTGCGGCCATACGATCGCGCAAGCTACTATCAGATAAGATTTTTTCTAAACCGTCCGCCATCTGATCGATATTATCTTTGTCGCACAAGATTCCATTACGCTCGTGCTGACAAAGCTCGGCTAATGCTCCAGCTTTTACTGCTACAATTGGCTGGCCACTCGCCATAGCTTCGAGCGTTGCAATACTTTGCAGCTCGGCAGGAGAGGGCATAGCAAACACTGTACCAATCTGCTGCAGCTGACGAATCTCTTCGTCGGTTACGCGGCCGGTAAAAGTTACGTAGCGAGTTAATTTCATTCTGTGAACAAGCGTGTTCAACGCATCTGAATCTGTACCAGCACCAACAAGCACAAGGTGAGCGCCAGTTTTTTTATAAATTTTTGCGAACGCTTTTACCAGCACCCATAGGTGTTTTTCGGCGTCAAGCCGACCAACATAGGTAACAAGTGGTTTTTTTCGTGGAATTTTAAATTTGGTATAGAGTTTTGCCGGCGCTTTACCAGGAGTAAAACATGAAAGGTTAATTCCGTTTGAGATTGCGCGCATAGGCCGTGGCAGCGAAACATTAAACATCTCAATTGCCGACTCGGTTGGCATAGTCACAGCGTCCGACTTAGAGTGAAAACGTCGCCCATACTGCTTAAGCATATAATTAACAGGGCGCGCCACCGGAGCCAGTAACTTTAAATTATCCATCAGGTTTTCAGGCATGGCATGGTTGGTGCTGACAATTGGAATACCGTATCTGTTGCCGTAGCGCATAGCAGCCTGACCAATCCACATTAACATTTGAATATGAATGACATCAGGTTCAAAATCTTCAATTATTTTTTTAACTTCGCGCTGAGGCATGGTTGAGATGCGAAAGTTTTGATAAAACGGAAACGGCACCGAGCGCGTGCGATAAATGACGTAATTGCCGTCAACCTCTTTGTATCTGCGACCAGTTTGACTAGGCGCAATTACAATAACTTCGTGTCCGCGATCTGCAAGACCTTTTGCTAGCGTGCGACTAAAAGTTGCTACACCATTAATTGTTGGCCAATGCAGATCCGAGGGGATCAGAATTTTCATAACTAGTGCCATTATAGCAGACTTTTTGCATTTGGCGACGGCAAGGGTAGAATAGCAGATATGAAAGAAGCTGCGCCCCAAGCTGAGCACAACAAAAATATGCACGACTATAGCCGCCGACGTTTTCTTCGCGGAGCTGCCCATGCAGTTACTTTGGCTTCGCTAATGGGTGTGGCTGGTAAATCACTCGATATGGGCTACGACGCACTACGCGCCGACACAACATTTTCGCTAGAAAAAATTTCAGACCCTTCGGCTGAACGGCTTCACCCGCATACCGCTTGGGTTATGGTGCCAGGTTTTAATATGGCGTGGAAAGACAGTCGTGAAATGGCCGAAGCCCTGCAACCGGGCTTTTCACCGTATGCCCAAACTTTTTGGCTAGGATATCAAAATAGTGATTTTTCACCACGCAATATGATTTGCAAGACGATTGATAATTTGCATACGAATAAAATTACCGCCACTTATTTATACGGGCATAGCTTTGGTGGCATGTTAGCACTCGAACTTGCTAACGCACTGGTTGAAGATGGCATTCGTGTGCCGGGGATCATCCTCGACTCTACCCCCTCATCGTACAAACATGTTCAGGTGCCCGAGCCAATACTTCGTGCGGTAGCAGGCGGCGCGCTAACAAACGGCGTACGAATGGTAGCCGAAACAGCTTCAATTCACCAAATGGATTTTAAGGCTTCATTGCAGGCAACTACCGCAGCTACAAACGCTACGCGCGCCTCTAACGAACTTCTCAGAGAATCAGCTGCATACATTATGCAATTTTTACCACACAATCTTGCAACTACAAATTTATACAACACCGATATTGCCTACATTGGCAGTACTAACGATGAATTTGTAAATACTAGCTACTCGCGTAATGCATGGAGCGAATCTTTGCATAAGGCAAAAACATTTAACTTTTACGATTCCTCGCCGGCGTCTCATGCTAGCCCACGCGGCGACACCAGTATATACCTTGCTACTATAGAAAAGTTTATGAATCGTTACGATCCACCAGTTTTACGGCGACCACTCGACTGGCGAATGCACTAGAGTGCTATACTTTAATAGCAATGAAAATATTATTCGACGCACGCTACATTCGCACCGATCATCACGATGGCATTAGTCGCTATAGCCTTGAATTAGCACGTGCGCTTTTCAAACTTGTACACACAACAGACGACGAGCTTGTTTTTTTAATCCACACGAGCGCTCAGCAAAAAATTTTGCCTAAAAGCGCCTCCGTAATTAATTTTCACGCGCCAACTTCTTTTAAAGAGCCGTTAAGCGCGCTACTTTTAAACCGTTACAAGTTTGATGTGGTATTTTCGCCTATGCAAACAATAGGCAGCATTGGTAAAAAATTTTCTCTTGTACTTACTATTCACGATCTCATTTATTACCGACACCCCACGCCGCCACACCAGCTAGCGTGGCCAATTAGGCTTGGCTGGAGATTATATCATGTAAGTTTTTTACCCCAGCGGCTACTGCTTAAGGGCGCCACACAAATTGTCACCGTGTCGCACACTACGCGCATGCAGCTTACAGATAAGATTGGCAACACTACACCAATAAAAGTAGTACATAACGCTGCCGCGCATTTTAAATCTAAAAGTATTGTAGCGCCATCGTTATCTTCGCAGGTAAACCTTATTTACATGGGCTCGTTTATGCCGTATAAAAATGTAGAAACTCTTATAGATTCACTTAAATTTTTACCCCAGTCTACCACGCTTCACCTGCTAAGTCGCATTCACCCTGATCGCGAAAAGAGACTGCGCATCCGTGCAGGAGCGTGCAGTAATCGCCTTGTGTTTCACCACGGTGTAAGCGATAGGGAATATGCCAATTTGCTTGCCGACCAAGCACTTTTAGTAAGCGCCAGCCTAGACGAAGGCTATGGCATTCCGCTTGCTGAAGCACACACACTTGGAGTTCCGGTGGTGTGCAGCAATATTGCTATTTTTAATGAAGTTGCTGGTGCCGGTGCCGAATATTTTAACCCCAAAGACCCATTAGACATAGCCGAAAAAGTTATTAGTGCCGCAAACCCAGATCGATATCGCGAACTGAGCGCACAAGCTAAGCTGCAGTCGCAAAAGTTTTCGTGGCAAAAATCGGCAGGCGAACTTTACCGCTGCTTAAAAGCGGCTGCAGAATCACACCGTTAGTAATGCTATACTAATGTTTATGAGTAAAAAACGTAAAGCCACACATAGTTCGGGGGTGATTCTTAATCGCCGCGCTCGTTACGATTACGAGTTGGCCGATGAACTTGAGGTAGGAATTGTACTTTCTGGCCAAGAAACTCGTGCCGCTCGAGATGGTCATGTGCAGCTTAGAGGTGCATTTGTAACTATTCGCGACAACCAACTGTGGCTTAATAACGCCAGTTTTAGCATTGCACTACACGAACGAGGCCAAGCAGGCGCGCGCAGCATTGATACTTCGCCCCGGAAACTTTTGGCTCATCGCCGCGAAATTAATGCGTTAATGGCTCATAAAACCAGTGGCAAAACTATAGTGCCAGTTAGGTTAAAAAACGCCAGTAAATACATGAAGCTAATTATTGCAACCGGTAAAGGTAAAAAGAACTACGACAAAAGAGAGACACTTAAGCGCCGCGATCAAGAGCGAGATGCCCATAAAGAATTGGCGCGCTACAAGTAAGTAAAGGCAACCCAAAATGACAAAATTATTCTCATGGAACGTAAATGGTATTCGCGCAGTTATTAACAAGGGTGAGTTTGAAAAATTTCTTTCTACATATAACCCCGATATTATTTGCCTGCAAGAGATAAAAGCCAAAAAAGAACAGGTAGAAATTAATCTGCCAAATTACGTTGAATATTGGTACAGTGCCGACAAGGCTGGCTACAGCGGCACTGCGCTTTTTTCTAAGCAAAAGCCAATCTCGGTAGCATTTGGTTTTCCAGAAGAAATTATTGATAGATTTAATCTTACCGGCGACACCTATGGCGACCCCAACAAAGAGGGAAGAGTAATTGTAGCCGAATTTGAAGCTTTTTATGTAGCAACGGTTTACACACCAAACAGCAAAGGCGACTTAAGTCGGCTAACTTTGCGCCATAAACATTGGGACAAGGCTTGGCTTGCCTACATGAAGCAGCTTGATAGCAAAAAGCCGGTTCTTTTTAGCGGCGACTTAAACGTAGCTCACACCGAAATTGATCTAGCTAACCCTAAGCAAAACATTGGCAAACACGGTTTTACAAATGAAGAACGAGAGGGTTTTTCGAATTTTCTCGCAGCCGGTTTTGTAGATACTTTTCGCATGTTTATTAAAGATGGCGGGCATTACAGCTGGTGGACGCACTGGGCTAATTCGCGCGCACGAAATGTTGGTTGGCGGATTGATTATTGGCTTGCGAGCGAGCGTTTCGCTTCGCACATCACCCATGCCGCTATTCATCCAGAACAATTTGGCTCAGACCATTGCCCAGTTAGCATAACTATTGATTTATAACGTAAATTGTGGTATAAAAATACTACGCATGTTCGTTTACAAACAGTAGAGCAGAGAGTAGGCTATCATGGCTCGCAAAGCACGTAAAGACCTCGTTACCGGCTTCCATGCCAACCCCGGCGGAAAGCTGGTTGAGTACCAGGCGAAAGACCCAAGCAAAGTGCTGATTCAAAAAGGCGTCACGCTCGGTAAGGGCGTCGTTTTTCTGGGCAGCTGCAATATTCTTGCAGGGGTTCACATTGGCGACAACTGTAACTTCAGTGACAAAACGGCAATTCAACCCAACGCACGCATTGGCAACCTTGTGACTGTGATGTCTGGCACGCTGATTGGACGCAATAGCTCCATCGAAACCGGTACCGAAATTGGCCAGAACGTGGTTATTGATACCGACGCACACATCGGCCGCAACGTTCGCATCGGCGATCGGTGCACTATTTCGCAGCACACCCACATTGCTAACGGTGTAGATACCGGTCAACACGTTACCATTGGTGTTGGCGCCGAAGTTGGCGAACGAGCCCGTCTGAAAGATTGGGTGAAAATTGGCGATAACGCCATTGTCGGGCGTATGTGCGTCATGTGGCACGCGTCGTCCCTTCAGGAATACACCAAACTTCCTGCCACCAACGGCGTTAAGGCTGGTGACACCTACAGGGGAGATCGCAGCCAGTAGTCGCTGTTTTGCTCTCGCATGCCATAGCACTCCACACGCCATAATAGCGTGCCCTTCTAGACGAAAGGATTTCTTATTAAGGAACTACACCCTCTCTACAGACAGCGGCGCCTGTATGCTGCGCAATTGTGGGGTGTTTTTCCTTTTGCAAATATGGTACTATACTAATCCCTATGAAACAAAAGCTAGCAGCATTCGATATTGACGGCACACTTTTTAGAAGCGGACTATACCGAGAGGTATTTTACGAACTAACTAAAATGGGCGCCATTCCCGACGAGCATGTTGAAGAGACCACCCGTTTACACCGCAAATGGCGCGATAGATTACATGGCAATGCATTTGAAGAGTTTGAAAAGTACATGGTTCAAATGCTCGACGTGCACATTACTTCGTTAAAAATTGCCGATTACGAACAGGCAGCTCAGCGCGTACTCGAAAAAAAGGCCGAAAACGTGTATGTATACACCCGAAACCTCATGCGTTCATTAAAGGAGCAGGGTTACTTTCTTGTCGCCATATCTGGTTCTCAGCTTGATTTAGTAGAGCCATTCGCAGTTAAATACGGTTTTGACGCGTGGGTGGGGCAAGAATGGGAAAAGGGTCAAGAGTACTTTACTGGCAACATTACCAAAACCCATACTGGCAAAGATGTAATATTGCAAGGTATTATAGATAAGCACAGCCTCACTTTGCAAAATAGCTACGCGGTAGGTGATAGCAATGGCGACGTAGGTATGCTAAGTATGGTCGAGCACCCCATTGCTTTTAACCCAACTCACGAGCTTTACGAAAAAGCTATCTCGCGCGGCTGGGACATTGTAGTAGAGAGAAAAAACGTAAGTTACACCTTAAAGAAAGATCTTCATTCTGACGCATTCATATTGGCTGAAGCAAAATTCTGCTAAACCACTCTTTCCAGATATAGAGTGGAATAAGCCCTTGCAAAAAAATTTAGCGGGCAATTTAGCGATTATTGGCGGTAATAAGCTTGGGTTTGCTGGCGTGGCAGCGGCCTATAGCGCAGCACTCGATGCGGGTGTAGGACAGGTACGATTACTTCTTCCTGATAGTCTTAAAAAAACCGTACCACGAACCATGAATGAGGCATTGTTTGGTGCCTCTACGCCATCTGGCGGTTTATCTAAAGAGGCGCGCCCAGAACTGCTTGCACTCTGCTCGTGGGCTCAGCATGTGCTTCTTATTGGCGATGCTGGTCGCAACAGCGAAACGGCTATAGCGTATGAAGATTTTATTCAAAACTACAGTGGACCGCTCACCATTACCCGCGATGCCGTCGATTTAGTAAAAAATAATCCAACACTCATTGCCGAACGGCCATACACAACCCTCGTCGTATCATTCTCGCAACTGCAAAAGCTGTTTCAAGCCCTTTATTACCCAAAAGTTCTTACGTTTTCTATGCAGCTAGCCTACCTTGTTGAAGCACTTCATAAGTTTACTTTAACCTTTCCGGTGCAGCTGTGCGTGCTTCATAAAGATACACTATTAGTTGCTTATGAAGGCCAAGTAGTCTCTCAAAGATGGGACGCACCCATGAAAATTTGGCGGGGTGACGTGGCAGCCAAAGTAGCAGCGTATCAAACATTTTCACCAGCTACACAACATTTCGAGGCAACGGTAAGTAGCATTTACACACAATAACAGATAGACGATATTGAATTTTAATTATATTTGTTTTATAATATGTGGTAATGAGTGAGTTTGTAGCACGCGACTACGCGTTACCTGTTCCTTCGTACGGCTCAAAATCACGCGAGTTATACGAATTTCTTCACAACGAAGGTAGATTTGAAGGTCTCAAAACATCTTTACAGATTGATACTGCAATTGACCAATTGCGCGAGCGTTTAATGGCGCCACTTTACTTAAAAGATGAGCTTGAAGCCGCTAATGATTTACCGGAAATTCATAGTGAAATTACGGCAATGGGCGATAACATACGTCAGCATGTCGCAGATTTAGCGTATGATCCGCGCGAAAATTGGCAATCGGCATTTGCTCCACAAATTAGGGCAGCCTATTTTGAACCCCTAGTAACTGCGCCTTATACGATCAGCAAGCTCGATCACATGCCAACGAAAAATTACCATATGCGTCAAATGCGCGACCATCTCTATGGGGTTTCTGGAGAGTTGCTACAGGTAGCACTAGAGGAGTTTGACGCACCTAATTATAGCGCCGAAGATAGGGCAGGCATACTAGGAGTTATTAACGAATTGACTGCCGCAAGCCTTTTAAATCGCTATCCAAATAGTGAACGAGTTACTTTGCCAGCGCCTACAATTGCCGATGCAGAAGAGGGAACCGACTTGGTTTTTTATGCGTACGTAAAGCGAACATGTTATACAAAGAATTTGCAAATAAAATCGAGCTCGTTTGGTAGCATGCGCCATGCAAGCCGATTTCCCGACGTGCAAGTAATACACATGAATGATACCCACGACATAAATTCTAATCTTCATATTGCACGCCTTATTGTGCAAGAGCTTGATGGCTGGCCCGGCTTAAGCGCCGCTAACACTGCCGAACTAGACAATGCCATGCAAAATATTCAAGATGTGGCCATGCAAAATATAAATTAAAACAAAAAGACACTACATTTATTAAAAGCAGTGTCTCGATATTCTTGGTACCGCGAGCCGGACTTGAACCGGCACGAGCTAATGCTCATCAGATTTTGAGTCTAACGTGTCTACCAATTCCACCATCGCGGCATATGTGGCTAGAAGATCGTATAAGACTATTGTACAATAGAATAGATTAGGAATCTATATGCAACCAGACGAAGATAAAGATAAACGAGTGGGCACGTTACCTGTATCTGCTAATCGCAGCGATATTGCGACACGTGCAGTAGTGCCAGAGCGGAACGTTCAACTCCAAAATGAACGAGCGGCAGCAGCAAATGTTGTACGCGGTCATTTGCATTCTATATATGATGGCAACTCTGGACAAAACACTCCGCACACTACACCCGTAGAATCTACACAACCTCAAACTGCCACAGCCTCACAGCAGACACGCTATGGCGCACAGCCGGTTGCTAAACAAGTCGAAACGCAAGAGGAGACAAATCCTTACGACCGCACCTATAATCAGGCGGTGCCGTCGCAAGCTTCGCAAGATCAAGCGGCAAAGCAGTGGGAGCATTACCATAGCGCGTGGCAACAATATTATCAGCAATACTATGAACGCTACTACGTAGGCGAGGTTCAGCGTGCTCAATCTGTTTTACAGGAGCAAATTACCAAGCAGCAGTCGCAAACTTCATCTCATCAGCCAGCCGCAGTAACGCCAGCTTACGAAGATGATGTATTTTCTAAAAATCAAGCGCTCGCCGAAATTAGGGGTTCTATTCAGCAAAAAATTGCTACTGCCGGAAAAAAAGTTCGGGGTAGTCGCCACTTTATTCCTATTTCTGCGGCAGTAGTTGTGTTAATGTTATTTGGATTTTTACAGTACAATCGGCTTATTTTTGGCACAGTTGCCGCATACGTAAGTCCGGGTAATATCAACCCACAAAACATTATTGCCGATCCTACACTTGATACCACTGTCGAAGACCCATCATCAAAGCTTATTATTCCTAAAATTAATGTTGAATCACCAATCTTGCTTGGCGTTGGAACCGATCACGACTCGCAAATGAAAGCCATGGAGAATGGTGTGGCGCAATTTGCAATTCCTGGCGCAAATGCTAATCCGGGTGAGGCAGGTAACTTTGTAGTGTCTGGCCACTCAAGTAACGACGCTTTTGCACCGGGTGATTATAAATTTATTTTTGCTCAAAATGAAAAACTTACTCAGGGCGACACCATTTACGTAAACCATCAAAATACGCGCTACACATATTCTATTACCGACATGAAAGTAGTACTACCATCAGAGGTAAGTGCAGTGCAAATTGCTACCGACAAACCAATGCTCACCCTTATTAGTTGCGTGCCGCTTGGCACTGCCGATAAGCGCCTACTTATTTTTGCCGAACAAGTAAGCCCATCACCAAACCAAGCTTCTCAGAGTGAACAGCCATCAGCTGAACCTATCGAGCAACCAGACGCAAATATCCCTGGCAGCCCGTCGCCAACTTTCTTTGAAAGACTATTTGGCGCATAAAACGCCTTGTAGATTATTCCTCAACTAATAGCGATGTTCGCTGTAAAACTCGACCACTTTCGCCGTCTGCTACGCTATAAATATAATCTTCGCTACGGCTTAAACTGGCATCAAATTCTGCTTCATTACTGTTGCCCATAGCAACCGTAAGCGCATGTACGTTCGCGCCATCAAACTCACGCACGTACAGCTGGCCATTACTCACATTCCACAACATATAACTATCAATCCATTCAACAGCACCATTTACTGGCTCGTTAAAATTAGCTGTTTCACTCAACCGATCTAGTTCAAGATCATAGCTCATAAAACCGTCTTTATTTTGAAAAATGATAAAGCGGCCGTTGTTGCTAAATTGTAACCACTCAACCGCAAAGGGAAGTGTTAAAGCGTGAACCGTAGGAAACGCAGCAAGCTCACCTTTTTCACTGCGGGCCGCCAAGGCTGAGCGTGGATATTCACCCTCATAAACTCTCATCTCATTGCCAGACGTAATGGTTACGTAATCTTTTCGATAATATTCAGCCGCCTGAATGCGCACCGGCGCCTCATCTTTATTAAACTCGTGTAACACTACCGCATCGGCGTCTTCGCCAGCAATTATTCCAGCCTGAATCACACCCCGATCATCTGCACGAGTACTATAAGTAAGCGTGTTTTCGCCATACAGGTTAAATTGCTCAACATCTCGGGCGTACGGCCTAGATATACTGCCGTCGTCTAGCGTCACGCGACGCACATCTCCGTCGTTTTGCAATATATACACTGCACGGCCACTTGCGCCAGAAATTACCATAGAAGAAATCGGCAAGTTAATAAGTGCAGATACGTTTACCGTACCGCCCTCAAAATCTTCTCTATCAACCAAAAGCCATTCGTTAGCTGAATCGGTTGTTGCGTTTACTGCGACGTAGCGGCCATTTTGACTCCACTCTTTTACGTTAAATCGCACATTAGGATTATCACGCAACCCGTCGCTTAGTTTACTGCGAATATCAAGCGTTGCACTTGTTACTGCTGTATCATCTTCAAGGTCAATTAGTTGTAGTGTGTACCGCGATTCTTGCTGAACTTCACCAATTGCAAACCGACCGTCTGGCGAAAACGACAGCGAACTAGCGTCGCCAAGTTCTAAGACACTTTCGGTGGTACGTTCTTTAGGTAGCAGCCGTACATAATCAATCCACGTTAATTCGCCAGCAGTAATTGGCACGGTTTTACGCCATGTTTCATAGCCTTCTTGCCACATCACAAATTCATGGTCGCCTTCGTAAAGCGATATTTTACTGTTCGTTTTCTTTGCAATCTGTATGCCGTCAATCTCTATATTTGCACCGGTCGGCTGACTTCCAAGCTGTGCAACGCCGGTTTGCTCTACCGATCCGGTGGAGCGATTAAATCGGTAACCAACCATCAACAAAATCATAACCGTTACAATCCCTAAAACGGCTAAAATCATAATTCCATAAATAAATATTCGTGTGCGGAGCTCTCGTTGTCGCTTGTGCTGCTTATTCATACTTATACTATTGTAACAAAATTCACATTTTTACCGTTAATTTGCTTGCATAAGCATATTTGAATCGTTACTATATACATATTGAAGGCGTGCACTACAAAAAAATAATGTTTGGCAAAGCCTTAAATGGAGAGAATAGGGGATTATGAACGACACAAACACGGTTGTAATAAACGGCCGGCACTACGACGCAAAAACTGGCATGCCAGTTGATGTTGAGCAATTAAATTTAGAATCATCGGCACTAGCTGCACCAGCGCCATCTCGCGCCGCTACACCATCAGTACACGCGCCATTGCAGCAGCGCTCACAGACACTTCGTCGTCGCCATGTACAAAAACCTGCAGCAGCGCAGGCACCAGCTAAAGTAACTGAAATTCAAAAAGACACGCCGGTTCAAAAGAGTCCACACATTCAGCGATTTGCACCGCACACTCCCGTCTCTCAACCAACTCCACAACACGTCGCGCCGTCGTCACCAACACCTAAACCGCATACTACCCAGCAAGTTTCTCTCAAAAATTCTAAGCAAACATCACCACAGTCCGCTAAGCAAGCGCTTTTTGCCCAGCAAGCTCGCGCTCGTGCCGTTGCACAACTAAAAGCTCAACAGCGCGCACACGCCGAACAACTTGCGGCACGTCAGTCTCAAACAAGTAAAACTGCCACCGCCGTACCTATAGCTACAGCTCCGCAGCCACAGCGAAACCTCAAACCATCAGATGTTCTTAAAAAAGAGGCAATCGAGACCGCGACCGCTTCAATGCAAAAACCAGCTACCCGTTCGCATCGCCAAAAAAAGCACAAAACGCGCAGCTCACTGTTCGCTCGTATTAGTGGCTTTGCTGCAGCCAGCGCCGCAGTATTAGTATTAGGCGGGTATTTCACCTATCTTAATATGCCCAATCTCTCTACTCGTGTGGCAGCTTCGCAGGCAGGAATAGACGCCTCATACCCAGGCTATCGCCCAGATGGGTACAGTCTAAACGGACCGGTTGCATTTACCGATGGCAGTGTAAGTATGAAATTTAGCGCCAACGGCAGCCCGGCCTCATACGTACTTACACAAAAGCGTAGTAACTGGGATACACTTGCCGTGGCTGATCATATTAAATCTACCGCTGATACTGACGCTTCAGTTACAAAGATAGATGGCCTTACGCTCTACACCTACGGAAACAGTGCCGCTTGGGTAAATAAAGGCATTTTACACACCATAGAGGGCGACGCACCGCTCTCCGGTAGCCAAATTCAGCGCATCGCCACCAGTCTTTAATCCATACACTTGTACGCTATTCGCACTCGAGAAATTGAGTGCGATTTGCTATACTACAACCATATGACAGCACTTCGAACCCGATTCGCCCCAAGCCCAACCGGTTACATTCACGTTGGCAATATTCGCGCAGCACTTTTTCCGTGGCTACTCGCTAAACAAAAAAATGGCGCTTTTATTGTACGAATAGAAGACACCGACCAGGCTCGTTTTGTTGAAGGTGCAACCGATTTAATTCTTGAAACTCTCTCGTGGCTTGGCCTTGATTGGGACGAAGGTCCGCAAAAAGGTGGCAACTACGGACCATACTTTCAAACCGAACGCCGTGAAATTTATGCCGCTTGGGCCCAAAAGCTTATAGATAAAGGCCTCGCGTATGCCGATCCGTACACCCAAGAAGAGGTACAGGCTTTCCGTGAAGAGGCTAAGGCGTTAAAAAAACCGTTTCTTTACCGCGACTACCGACCAGAAAATCCGCCAACATGGGACGGAACACAGCCGCTACGATTTAAGGCGACAAACATTATTCGCCACACATGGCACGACCCTGTAATGGGTGAGCTTTCGGCCGGACCAGAGGCGTTAGACGACTTTATTCTTATTAAGGCCGATGGCTTACCAACCTACAATTTTGCCCACATTGTAGATGACGCTGAAATGAAAATTACGCACGTTATTCGCGGGCTAGAATATATATCTTCGATTCCACGCTATCTTTCGCTCTACGATGCACTGGACCTCTCTCCACCGACACTGGTATGCCTTCCACATATTATGCACCCAGACGGCAAAAAGAAGCTTGGTAAACGCGATGGTGCTAAAAGCGTTAGTGACTACCGAACCGATGGCATATTACCAGAGGCCATGCTAAATTTTCTTGCCAGCATGGGTTGGAACGACGGCACAGAACAAGAATTATTCTCTAAAGACGAATTAATTGCTAAATTTAGCCTAGAGAGGGTACAGCGTAGTGGTGCCCGATTCGACGAGCAGCGTCTACTATGGATGAACGGGCAGTGGATTCGCCGCCTTACGCTCGACGATCTTTACAGTCGTGTGCGTGCATACTGGCCAGCTTCTGCTAAAAATTCAGACGAAACCTACAAACGCGCCGTACTTGCGCTTGTACAGGATCGGCTTAAAACCCTAGCAGAACTCCCACTAATGACTAAATATTTTTTTGAAAAGCCGATTGTAAATCTTACGCTAATAACCGATAATAAACAGCTTAAAAAATTAACGGCAGCTGAATCGAAGAACTTGTTAGGCGAAGCTCGTACAGCACTAGAAGAGTGCGAATGGAGTGCTGAGTCAATTCAGTTTTGCTTAAACAATTTGCTACAGACTACTGGCCAAAAACCTGGCACGCTCTTTAGTCTTATTCGGGTTGCCACCACGTGGGCGCCATTTAGCCCAGCCTTACACGACACGCTTGCTCTACTCGGCAGAGACCGCGTGTTAGCTCGGCTTGATACCGCACTTTTAGCCTTGTAAACACGCATAGTTAAATGTTTTCTCTTTGTTAAAAAATGGTATACTAGCCATAAGCATGAAAGTAACACAAAAAAAATCGTTTAAAAATACTAAAATTTTTCAGGCGCTGAGTAGACACAGAGTAGTAGTTTTGCTTATTTTTGGCGCGCTACTAATTTCAGGGGCACTTATTACAGCATTCCATTTGTTGCAGCCATCTATCTCTAGTAGCGGTGAAATTACTTTTTCACCAAAAGCAGCCGAGAAACACTACTCGTTACTTACCGGCGTTGAAGTTGCAGACGAGGAATCTATCACTAAACCAACTACCGTTGTAGTGCTAGAAAACAGCCCCGAAGCTCGGCCACAATCTGGCCTCAAGCAAGCCGAAGTAGTCTACGAGGCAATTGCTGAAGGTGGAATAACCCGATTTCTAGCAATTTATCAGCAAAATACACCAGGACTAGTAGGGCCAGTGCGCAGTTTACGCATGTACTATGTTGACTGGCTTGCCCCATACGACGCATCGGTAGCTCATGTGGGCGGAAGCGCCAGCGCTCTAAATGAAATTCGCAACGGCAACTACCGCGACATAGATCAGATGAGTAATCCAAATGCCTACTGGCGCGCCAGCGACCGCTATGCGCCACATAATGTATATACTAGTTTTGAGCGCATAGCCGCACTTAATAGCGAAAAAGGCTACACTCAATCTAACTTTGAAGGCTTTAGGCGTAAAACATCAAGTAAAACACAACCAGTGAGTGAATCTCAGCCGACTGCTGCTACAAATGTGCAAATAAATTTTGGGTCGCAGCCTACCTACAACACCCGCTACGAATACAACGCCGAGTCAAAAACCTACAACCGTTTTCAAGCGGATGCACCGCACCTTGATAGAGAAGAAGGCGCTCTTTCGCCATCAGTGGTAATTGCGCTCGACGTACAAATGTCACGAGTACAAGAAGATGGCTACCGCGAATCTATAACAACCACCGGCCAGGGAACTGCTAGGGTATTTCAGAATGGGGAAGTAATTGAGGGTATTTGGCGAAAAGATAGCCGCCAAGATCAGTTAAAATTTTTTACAGCCGATGGCGCCGAATTACCGCTTGAAGCAGGCCAAACATGGATAGCTGCTGTGCCACAAAACGGAGGCTCGGTCTCGTGGCAATAGATAAGTCACTTAAAAACCAGTATCCGGTAAGAAACTACTGGCGTCACTTTATGCACCGCGTACTTTTTGGCGTGTTAATTGCGGCCATATTTGGCTTAAGTATTAGTTACCTTTTTTTAGGCTTATTGCCCGTACAGAGTATTTTGCTATCTATTAGCGTTACAACAATTATTATTACGGCGTGCGTGTTTGGCGTGTTACTACTTATGATGCGGCCAATTCATCTAATTATGCGTGCAATTACCATGCGCTCGGGCGAACCAACCGTGCAAACTCCCCCTAATCCAAATGTAAGCAGTCTTATCTCTGGCAATCTTAAACCGGTACTTGATACTATTTATGGAAGTTCACCAATGACACCAGCAGTAGGTTTTTCGGCCACACAAGCAGTAACTACAGCTACGCCAGCACTGTCGCTACTTGAGCACGCCTTAGAGCAAACTTCGTGCGGCATTATTGCTCTGAATGCCGAGCGTAAGGTTATCGCTCATAATGTTCACGCGCCAATTAAAGAAGGTGCTGACAAACAGCCAGAGATTGAATTAGAGTTTATTAACATGGAATCCCTCGACGAATGGCTTGATTCGCTTTCGAACACGGCCGTACACGCAGAAAAGACTTGGCAGCGGGTTTCTAACAAGCTTGCAGGCGAAGAGGGCAGACGAATGTTTGACATAATCGCCACCTATGAACGGGGGAGCCAGACCGAAACTGTTATTGCATGTTACGAACGCACATTACAATACATGCCCGAAGAAGATGATTTAGATTTTATTGCATTTGCCGCCCACGAGTTGCGTGGACCAATTACTGTTATACGCGGCTATCTAGATGTACTAGGCATGGAGCTTGAAGATAGTTTAGATGATGACCAGAGAGAGCTTTTAAAGCGATTGGTTGTTTCTTCTAACAGATTAAGCGGCTACATAAATAATATTCTTAATGCCTCTCGCTTTGATCGTCGGCATTTAAAAGTGCACCTAAAAGAAGAGACGATTGAAAAAATTTACGACACCATTAGCGACGACATGACCATGCGCGCTACCGCCCAAAACAGAATACTATCAGTTAAGTTTGATCATAATTTGCCAACTATAGCAGCCGACAAGGGCAGCATTGGCGAGGTGTTGGGTAACCTTATTGATAACGCTATAAAATACAGCAACGAAGGCGGGATAATATCGGTGTACGCCGAAATTGAAGGTGACTTTTTGAAAGTAAGCGTTGCCGATCGTGGTATTGGCATGCCAAGTAACGTAATCGAAAATCTGTTTAAAAAATTTTATCGTTCGCACCGCTCCCGCGAAACAGTAGCAGGAACTGGCATTGGCTTATACATTTGCAAGGCATTTATCGAATCTCATGGCGGTTTTATTAGCGTACGCTCACAAGAAGGCGTAGGATCAATATTTAGTTTTACGCTACCAATTTACTCAACCGTTAAGCAACAGCTTCTTGAAGGCGACAATTTAACACTAATTCGCCAGCAGCACGGCTGGATAAAGAATCACTCAAGCTTTAGGGGATAATTATATATGGCAATTCACACAGTATTAGTAATAGAAGATGACCGATTTATTGGAGAAATGTACGTACGCAGCCTTAGTAAATCGGGCTACGAAGTAGATTGGATGGTAGACGGTAATGACGGACTTGTGGCAGCGCGTAACAAAGCATACGATCTTATAATTCTTGATATTATGTTGCCCGAGCGGCGCGGCAATGAAATTTTAGACGCACTCCGTAACGACACAGAAGATCTTATTCCAAACTCTAAAGTGCTTATTATGACAAATTTTGAGCAAGACGATGAATCGCGCATGGCAATGCAATATCGTGCCGACGGTTATCTTATAAAGGCAGAAATTACACCGCGAAAATTACTAGAAATAATTGCCGAGCTTGACGCTGTAAGTGCCAAATAGATCTACTAGACAAACCCCTGTAATATTGCTACAATGAAGCAGAATAATTTTGGCCCTATCGTCTAGCGGTTAGGACACCAGGTTCTCATCCTGGCAACCCGGGTTCGATTCCCGGTAGGGTCACCAAGAAAACAACCTTAGCTTACATGCTTGGGTTTTTTTCTTTATGTGCGTATACTTACCTGTACGCAACTACTTTAGATAAAGGGAATTTAAGTGAACACCGAAATAGAAGTAAAATTTCTTAATAGTAATCATCAAGAAATTCGCGAAAAACTTATTAGGCTTGGGGCGGTTTGCAAGCAGCCCATGCGGCTCATGCGCCGCGCCATAATAGATTACCCAGACAGACGTCTTCAGACTGGCGATCCTTGGAGCTTTATTCGCGTGCGCGACGAAGGCGATAAAGTTACGCTCACCTATAAGCAGTTAGATCGCGAAGCCTCTTTAAGCGGTGCACGAGAAATTGAAACCGTCGTTAAGGATTTTACAGCCACAGTCGCGCTTTTTGAAGCCGTTGGTTTTAGGTGTTTTTCGGTGCAAGAGACGAAGCGCGAAACATGGCAATACGGATTATGCGAAATAGTTTTAGATGAATGGCCGTGGGTTGCACCGTACATTGAAATTGAAGGTGACAGTGAAGAGGCGGTAAAAGAGTGCGCGGGTGCGCTTAGGCTAGATTGGCGCGATGCAGTATTTGGCGATGCTATGAGCGTGTATCGTGCCCAATATCCTCATCTTACAACACAAGACACTTTAGCCACGATTGATAACATTGCATTTGATACGCCTTTACCAGAATTACTAAAGCCATAAAGAGAGAAACCCCCGTTCTGCGACACACTATGAAGCAGAACGGGGGCTCCCTAATTGCACACCACCTTTTTTATATCGCAACAACCGGCAGGCCGTTACGCGAGTTAAACTCTACACTTTCGAAAAAGTGCAGGTCGATACACGCCGGCTGAGTGCAGCATTCATTTTCGGGTCTCAACTCGGCAAGAACGTTGCTGCATGGCGGCAATTGGCATAAACCAATGCTTGTATCACTCGCTAGTAAATTGCCGTACGCAGTACGTGCTAGCACCGAATGCTTTGAACGGCAGCATTCAATATAGAGTTGTCGCACGACTAGCCGCCCGTCATCATCTTGTTGATAGGCAGGAATGACGGTCCATACGTGTCGCACGTCGAGTTTAATAGCGTCAGAGAACGACGATACCAATGCGCCGTCAGACTGGCGCCAAACCGGTCGAATCTCGCACCGCTGAGACACTTCGCGCAATGACTCTGCAAGAAATCGCGGCTTATCGATGTTCGCCCCCCATACATACGGCAAGCCTAAGCTATAACTCAGCATAAACTTTAGCTCATCGGTTAGGTAAGGGCGATAAATAGGTCGCTCGTTTACACAACACACCTCAGCGCGAAGTAACGCCATAATCACCGCCCGACGATGCCACCCGCCATGCACTGCACTACTAAAGTAGTAACTCAGTTCTCCTCGAGCTAGATTGATTACATCGCACATTGTGATTGTATCGCTGCCGAGCCATGCGTGTAGCTCGCGTTCGCGACGGGTAAGTGTAACCGGTAAAACTGATGTTGCCATGAAAAACTCACTCCTTACATAAAAAGAGGATACAAAAAGGGCAAAACACCACGTGCTGCCTTATGGCATATACGTGGCGCTCCAAATAATACAATACTACTTAACCATGTAATGTCAATACACCAATAAAAGTTTTTGCTTGATTTTAATAACCATGAGCGCCATACTTATAACAAGTATTATGATAGGTAAAATATAACCATGAAAGCGCAACTTAAAACACGCTTTTGGCAACGCCGTTTATGTGAAGTAATGTTTGTTGTGTCTCTGGTTATTGTTGGTTTTTATCTGTGGGCAGCGTTTGGCCCAAATGGCACAACACTTGGAGTAGGACTGATGTTGCCAGACATAAGCCTCTTTATTGCCATAGCAGGTGCCCTTATTAGCTTTATATTATACCTATGGACACCCAAAAAAGCTTCATCAACCGTTATCTACGCACTATTTGGACTGTCACTCCTCTTAGCGGCTTCTGTCATACTCCCAACTGGTGGTATACACTCGCCATTTTTAGCACTATGGATAGTGATCGGATTTATGGCAGGTTTATTTGGCACCAAGGCACTTCTTACTATGCTCATTTTAAGCGCACTCTATATTTTATACGCTTACACCTTATCAAGCAGCCCGCTTTCGCGCGATGAGTTACTTGGCGTGCTTCTTGCAACAAATATACCTTTGCTGCTTAGCTATTTAGTATGGTTACATGCACCTAAAAGCCACTCAACGCGCGACGACCTAAGCCTACACGATCTCGCGCATCGGCTTAGTCAAGAAACCGGTAAGTCTGATATTGTGATTGAGGCTATTACCGACGGTGTTATTGCTATCAATCCGCAAAATCACATTGAGCTTATAAACCCAGCCGCGCAAGATTTGATTGGCTGGAACAAGGGTGACGCACTAGGTCTTGATTACGAGCTTGTACTTAAATTAGTCGATGCGAAAGACGAACCGCTTACGCCAGTAACTAATCCGGTAGAAATTGCTAAAAACAGCCATAAACCGGTACATTCAGATGAACTTTCGCTTGTAACCAGTAGCGACAAACGCCGCCTTATATCTATGACGGTCACCCCAATGATGAGCGGCGGTGGCATGATTATTGTTTTTAGAGACGTGTCGAAAGAAAAAGCTGAAGAGCGCCAGCAAGCAGAATTTATATCAACTGCTAGTCACGAAATGCGCACGCCCGTTGCCGCTATCGAAGGCTACCTTGGTCTCGCACTTAATCCAGCTACGGCACAAATTGATGACAAGGCACGTGAATACATAACTAAGGCGCATGAATCGGCTGAACATTTGGGACGTTTGTTTCAAGACTTACTTGATGTAAGTCGTGCTGAAGACGGAAGACTAAAAAATGATCCAAAAGTAGTTGATGTTTCAGCTCTTGTTCACGACACGTTCGACGGCTTACGGCAAAAAGCAGCCGACAAGCAGTTACGTTATGTGTTTAAGCCAGCGCCCGACGATAACGATACAAGCGAAGGCCGTCGTCTCTCTCCAGTGTTCTATAGCGAGGTTGACCAAGATCATTTACGCGAGGTAGTAGGAAATCTTATTGAAAACGCAATTAAATACACACCGCGCGGTGAAGTGGTCGTAGACGTAACGGGCGACCAAAAAAGTGTTACCATTAGTATCACCGATAGCGGACTTGGCATTCCAGCCGAAGATTTACCGCACTTATTTCAAAAATTTTATCGCGTTGACAGTTCAGACACGCGCGAAATTGGCGGCACTGGATTAGGTTTATATTTGAGTCGTCGCTTAGTCGAAGCTATGTCAGGGAATATTTGGGTAGAGAGCATCTATAAGTCTGGTAGTACGTTTTTTGTAAAACTTCCGCGCATAAGCCATGAAGAAGCGCAGCAAAAACTTGACGCTGCACTTGATGAAACTACTCAGCAGGCGGGTATTCCTGTTATTTCTCAGGTAACTAGCACGCCACTATCGTTCGCTCAACCCCAACAAACACCACAAGCTTCACCGCAATATCAACAACCGCCACAACCCTATACTCAACCGCAAACTCCGTCGCAACCTCAACCGAGTCAGTTTGTTCAAAATCGTCCCGCACCAGTTGGTTTCACGCCTTATGTTCCACCCGGTGCAGCACCGCCGACCATGTCAACGCAACCACAATTTCAAACCCAATTCCAACCCCAGCAACAGCCGTCAGCACCTTACCAACAACCCACTGCCTATTCAGCGCCAACCCTAGAGCAAATTTCTGCCAACCCGTCCGTATATCAAAACCGCCAAGCTCAAACACCAGCTGTTCCACCACGAGATACTAGGCAACTATACAATAAGCCGTAAGCAATATAGATTTTTTGAATAAATACACGTACAATGGGGAATATATATGACAAAAATATTACTAGTAGAAGATGACAAGAGCCTTCGCGAAATCTACGGAGTTCGTTTGTATGCAGAAGGCTACGATATTGTAACGGCAGGCGATGGGGAAGAGGCTCTTGCAATGGCCATTAAAGAACGACCAGCGCTTATTATTAGCGACGTAATGATGCCAAAAATTAGCGGTTTTGATATGCTTGATATTCTTCGCTCAACCACCGAGACGCGCGACATTAAGGTAATTATGATGACCGCACTTTCAAGCGAAGACCAGCGCACGCGTGGCGAACAGCTTGGCGCTGATCGTTATCTTGTGAAATCTCAGGTTGGCATTGAAGATGTAGTACGGACAGTGCACGATATTCTTCAAGACGGAAATTCTATTCCTTCGCAGCAATTTTCACAGCAGCAGCCACAACAACAGCAAGCGCCACAACGACCGCCATCACAGTACCCTCAACAACAACAACAACAACAATCTACACCTCAGCCTCAGCCACAGTCGGGCTTACCTCAGCCAACTGCACCATTCTCTTCTCCGCGTCCAGCCAATTTAGGTGATCGGGTTATTCAGCCGCTCTCTCGTGATACCTCGGCAACAAACGACGTTGCGTCTCTTATTGAGCAAGAATTAAATCAACACGAACAACCATCGGTTCCGTTTCAGCAGCCACAACAACCGCAATCATCGCAAGATGAAGCAGCATTAAGTGCGCATTTACAGCAAGCAGTCTCTTCTCAGACTAACAATCCGCCAACACCACCTCAGCCTCAGCAGCCACAGCCTTCGCAGCCACCTCAGCCCCAACAGCAGCCCGGTTATCAAAATCCACCAACTCCGCCGGCCTATCAGCAAACATCCGATTTCGGTCCGCGCCCATTTCAACCTCCGCAGCGCTAATTGCCAGCCATGAATACACCTCTAAATGACACACCCCTCGAGCGGCTCAATAAATTTTTAGCGCTTCAACTTGGTGTGTCTCGCAGAGAAGCTGACGAATACATTGCTGCCGGCCGTGTACATGTAAATAATAAACAGGCACAGCTTGGTGCCCGTATTGATACCAGTCATGACACCTTATCGCTTGATGGTAAACCGCTTTCAGCCAAGGCTCGAAGCAAGCAAACAATTCTGTTTCACAAACCCGTTGGTTACGTATGCTCACGTAAAGCACAAGGCGATGCTCCAACTATTTTTTCACTTTTGCCTCAAAATTTTCAGCATTTACAGGCCGTTGGCCGCCTCGATAAACTTAGTTCCGGCCTATTGCTTCTTTCAAATGACGGCGATCTCGCATTTCGTCTTACGCACCCTAAATTTAGTAAGCGAAAAGTTTATCGGGTACGACTTAGGGAAGAACTAGCGCCGCTGCATCAACAAATGATTAGCGACTACGGCGTACAGCTTGAAGACGGAATAAGTAAACTTACACTTACGCGCTTAGATGATAATCATCGCTACGGTTGGCAAGTAGAGATGAGCGAAGGTCGCAATCGTCAAATTAGACGCACCTTTGAGGCACTTGGCTATAGCGTCGTTAAGCTTCATCGTATCGAATTTGGTAATTATCATCTTGGTGAGCTTAAGCGTGGCGAGTGGAGAGAGCTTTAAGCACTCACACAAATCGCTCATGCTCGATAAATCCGGCGACCTCTGGTATAATTACAAGTACTTATGGCATCAAAACTCCCTACTGTAGCAATTATTGGCCAGGCGAACGTTGGAAAAAGTTCGCTTTTTAACCGTCTGGTGCGCTCGCAACAGGCAATCGTCGCCCGCGAAGCCGGTACCACACGCGATAACGTGCTGGGTAAGGTCGAATTTCAAGGGCATCAATTTTGGCTAGTTGATACCGCCGGACTAAAAGATCCAGACGATGATTTCGAGGCATCTATTCAAGAGCAAATTAGCGAAGCAACTGTTGCAGCCGACGTAATTATTGTAGTAGTCGATAGTACACTTTATCTTTCCGACCACGACCGCACCGTTGCTAAAAAGGCTCTTAAAAGTAAAAAGCCGGTTATTTTAGTGCTTAACAAGACCGATTTAAAAGGTAGCCTTTCGCCAGACAACTTTGTGAAGCTTGGTATTAAAACAGTTGTTCAAACCTCTGCCGAGCACAACCGCGGCACCCACAGTCTCCTATCTTCAATTGTAGAGCACATTCCAGCTAAGTACGAGGAAGAAGATGACGACACCCTACGCGTGGCGCTAATAGGTAGACCAAATGTTGGTAAAAGCAACTTGTTCAATCGTCTTGCTGGTAAGCAACAGGCGCTCGTTGCAAATATCGCCGGTACCACGCGTGATGTTAACCGAGTGAAAATTCGTTACAACAACCGGCCGATCGAGCTTCTTGATACCGCCGGTATGCGCAAACCCGGTAAGCAAGAGGTAGGAATTGAGAAATTCTCCGTGCTACGTACATTGCAGGCAATCGAAGAGGCCGACGTATGCTTTTTACTTATGGACGTAAATGAATTAAATACTCAGCTCGACCAACGCTTGGCTGGTATTATTGACGAAGCGGGCAAAGGTCTTGTTATTGTAGTGAGTAAATGGGACAGCATTGAAGACAAAGATGCCTACACCCACGACAGTTTAACGCCTAAAATTGCTCACACTTTTAATTTTGTACCCTGGGCGCCGCTCATTTTCACCAGCAGCGTAACCGGACAAAATGTCACAAAGCTTTTTGATCTAGCACAAGACATAGACGAGCGCCGTAAACAGCCAACAAAAACCCGCGTTCTTAACGATATGTTACAAAAAGCAATTCAAAAACACCCGCCGGCTGGATTAAAAAATACACACCCTAAATTGCGCTACATGGTACAAACCGACACCACGCCGCCATGGTTTGTAATTCACGGATCTAACTTAAAATTTGTACACTGGAGCTACAAGCGCTACCTTGAGCGTTTAATTCGCGAGACTTATCACTACGAAGGAACGCCAATTAAACTGTCATTTCGAGACGAGAAACAAATTAAGGCTAACAAAGAGCGCGTAAAAGAAGGTAAAGCCCCAGTAACTAAGGCCTATAAACGCCAAAAAGAAACCGAGCGCGAACAAGAGACTCAGTCGTAGCAAATATTAAAATCTAATTTCTACTGCACTATAATAAAAAAGACATGACAAAACCCCGGACACGCACACGCGGCCGGGGTATTTTGCCACCTTTCTCTTATTCAACCGGCTCGAGCACTCTCATTGGGTCGTAGGTTGCAGCGCGATTTTCAGCCAAAAGCAAACTCAGCGCCAACAACCCACACAGTAGGCAGACGACACCCGATGCCGCTGCGAACAACAGCAAAGCAGGGAGGTCGTGGTCGTAAGCTCCAATTACAAAATACAGACAGAACCCGGCAGCCAGTGCCGCCGTCAAGTAGTATGCAATCCAGCGGTAGCTTATGCTTGCAAAGCTACCCGGGTGCAACTGGTGCCGCATACGCTGATGAAAAACAACAAAAGGGACCACCGCCAGCAACAGTAGTGCAACTGCAGCCCCAACGGCAATGGAATTGCCGCGCAAACCGGGCTCAAGTAGCACCGAGCTTGCCAATTGCACCTCATGCCTTAGTAGCATCGCGACCTCTTTTCAGGTTGGTAAACAAAGGTGACAAATCATACTATATTATATATTTGTATAAATAGCAAAGACCTCAGTCATGCTGAGGTCTTTGCTTATTAGGCGCAGCTACTTATCGGTCAAGTAGAGAACCAAGGAGTGATCGGCGGCTTGCTGCGTAATAAAGCGCGGCAGTGAAAAGTGAGCCAATACCTAGTGCAGCTGAAAGTCCATCTGCAATACCAGTTTTAGGTAGCTCTGCCGGAGTTTCAGGCTCTACCGGAGGAGTAACCGGAGTCTCTTCACACTGAGAGAAATCAGTTGTGTACTTAGCGTCGTCCATTTCGTTTCGAGAAATAGTTACTCGATTTTTTGTGGCAATTTCACACACTTCAATTTTCTCACACTTAGTAAGATCAGTGGTGTAACGCTCATTATTCATATCAGACTTTTTAATTGTAACGATGTTACCAGTTGTAGTGTCGCATACTTTTACGTCTTTACAGTCGTCAAAATCCTTTGAGTGCTTAGAGGTGTTGAATTCAGTTTCTTTAATAGTAATCGACTTGCCAGTTTTAATTTCACATACTGGAATATTTTTTACAGGAGGCTGCTCAACAGTAAATGTTTTTTCGCAGTTTGCTGAATCCTTTGTTCCAGCAGTTGTAAGTACGCTTACTTTAACCTTGTAGGTGCCAGGAGCAAGATCGGCTGATTCAGTGTAGCCCGTTAACGATGACGTAGTTACAGTACGGTCTGAAACAACTGAGCCATTCGAGGTAATTACGTATTTGTGTCCAGTTACCTTTGCGCCGTTGCTTACAGAAGCTGTAACATTCATGCGTACCTTAGTACGGCTAATTTTGGTTATTGTTACTGCTTCACAAGCTGCGGCTGGCTTTGGCTGTGGCTTTTTAGGCTCTTCAACATAGGCGATGTTACCACAGTAAAGCATAAGTGCAAACCATTTACCATCCACTGAACGCTTACCAATTAATGCTTCAAAGCTGTAACCGGGAGTACGGTTTGCGCCGCCCAAAAATTCACCAGAATATACAGTTGTATTTGTACCCTGAACTTTTACTGGGTAACGATTTGGATCGTTATGATTAAGTCGGCCTAACACTTTTAATTTGCCATTAAAGTCGGTTGTTTTAAACGAACCGTGCGATGCTGCAGCGATATCTTCACGCGTTACACCAAACTGGTTGTAAATTGCACGAATTTCACTTTTAGAATCGTACACAGAAAGTGCATGATTTTTATCTTTAATACCACCGTGAACAATATTGTCTGGATCGTTACGGTTAAAGGCTAACGCCTGGTTGCTGTCACCCGGTAAGGCAACACCTGAAAATAATTGCACAAATAAGGCAAGGGCAGCAAAACCAAGCGCCGCTCGCTTACTTACACGTTTTACTATTGATGTTCTCACTTTTCACCTCCTCTAGCATTATCGCTATTAGTAATATATACATTAGCATATAATTTATTTAAAAGCAATAGTATTGTTTAATATTGCTTATGTTTGCACAGGGCTAGCTCCACCCGACCACTATGCGGTACACTGTGTATAAGTATGAAACTTATTATCGCACAAGGCAACCCCGGTTCAGAATATAAAAAGACTCGCCACAATATTGGCTGGCTGGCTCTCGATGCGATAGCTAACGAACTGAATGCGGACGACTGGCAACAGAAAACTAAATTTCATGGATTTGTAGCGCCCGTAACCTTTAATGACAGCAAAGCACTCTTACTTAAGCCAACAACCTTTTACAACGACACGGGAAGGGCAGTGCGAACAGTCACCGATTTTTACAACCTACAACCCTCCGACATACTAGTACTACACGATGAGCTAGCGTTACCGCGCGGAAGTGTACGAGTGCGGCCGAGTGGCTCGAGTGCTGGTAATAACGGTATCAAATCAATTTCTTCTCATCTTGGGAGCGAAGAGTATTGGCGATTACGTATTGGCATTAAACCTAACCACCAGGTCGCAAACAGTTCTCAGTATGTCTTAAATCCACTCTCATCGTCCGATCAAGAGGCTTTAAAGCAGCTACAACCAACGCTTATTTTATACGTAAAAAAATTTTTAAACGGTTCACTTAAAGCGCATTCTTTTTCGTTACCCGAAACAAAAGCTTAATGCGCGTGACCGCCAGTAGCATGAACGGCACTTACGAGTAGTGCATATATTAACACACTGGCAACAAGCACACAGGCCTGTATAACACCGCGGCGACGCGGTTGTTCGTGAATGTCGGGAATAATATCGCTGGCCGCGATATACATAAAAAAGCCAGCAGTAACCGCAATAAGCGGTGCGATGGCATGTTCATATTCACCGGCTAACCAAAAGGTAATTAACGCCGCAACAACCGTTCCTACGGCTGTAAATATATTTGCCAAAATAACTGTTTTATCTCGCCACCCCTTAGATAGCAAAATGCCGAACGTACCAAGTTCTTTAGGAATTTCGTGTAGCGATACCGCCACAATAGCTGCAATACCAGTTGGCACACTAACTAAAAATGCCGCACCAATCGCAATACCATCTATTATATTATGGAGTAAATCGCCGGCAACCATAAATCCGCCATTAGCTTGCGATGTGCGAGTGGATACAGGAACTTCGGTTGAAATATGTTCGTGATGATGATGAAAACCGCGCACAAACCGCTCAAGCATAAATAATGCAAGAAAACCTATTGCAAAATAGGGCACTACATCGTGTGCATCGGAATGCTCAATTGCACTTGGTAGCAAATCAAACAATGCCGCACCAAGGAGTGCGCCAGCGCCAAGCGGCAAGGTGATTGCGAGTGCAGTGGTGCGAGATTTTTTTGTAAAAAATAGCAGCGAGGCTAACCCTAAAGATAGCGCGCTTCCTAAAATTATTCCTAGTATTATATATAGTTCATTCATAATATAGCTCATTATAGTTTGTATTCAGATGAAAGTGTACCCGTGTGGTGCAACATACAGCGTTGCACCACACGGATGTTGTTGAGTCTCCTCTAACAAAGACTCAGCAGTCGGGTGTTCGCTGGGATCGCCACTGAATGTCGAACAGCTGCTCATCATCAGGTTTGCGCAGGTGCGAACCCGGCTTGGTGTTCTCGGTGGGGAACATGCAACAGTTGATAGCAGCGCCACGCACCGAGTAGGTGCGCATCAGCCACTCGTTCAAATACTTCTTAAGCGGCGTTGACCAGCAAAACATTAGCTGAAACACCCGCTGCCCCCAGCGCTCATAGCCACCGTCTACTTCTGGATTGATCGAGAAGGGAAGATACCCCTCGATGGAGCGCCGGTGCGTTGCCTGTGCCGAGCGCTCCATCATATCCACCGCCAGCGGCATGTCCGTGCGGACTGCCGCCACAATTTGGTTGAGGTCTGCATTCGAAATTTCGGTGGCATAGATAGCACGATGTCCAAGCCTATCAACCTCCTTCACAAACGTAGGCGCGTACGCCTCCAAGCCTTCCCAGCCAAACTTAATAGCCGTGATGCCCGGGCGGCTTATGCGAGCAACCTCAAGCATGATTCCGCCAAACGGCGTTGCCAACAGTCGAACGGCGTTTTTGAAGACCAACGGATCGGAAGAGAAATCATCGAGCCGAAGATGCGCCGCACCACATTCGCACGTTTGGCTCTCGAGCGAAGCGGCACCAATCTTGGCCACCACATCACCCAAATCTTGCTGCAAGCAGTCTTGAGCGAACAACAACCGTTCACGATGAAGATCGGAGTCGATAGCCAGTTGCCTCGGCGACTTCGCTTCAGGGCCCAGCGATGAAATGTACGCGGCAGTAATGGGCATGGTCATAATAATCGACCAACCTTTCGTTAGAAGAGATTCTGCTGACAGATATTGCCAGCCCTAGCTACACACCACTTAATGTAACTTAGGCTAACAATATTTTTTGAGCAGCAGCTTTTAGCGAAAAACTTTTATCTACTTGTCGCAACGCCTCACTGCCGGCCCATGTATTACATGCTTTTACGTGCATAGCTACTGCACGCTGCTGAACCAAATTCCAGTCACGATTAACCGCCAAAAGTGTATCGCATAAAGCGTCGAATGCTGCGGTTATTTCGTGTATTTGTAGCGCTGCACGTAATTCTGTCTGGCCTTTTTCAAATTTTCGTATAGCTGATTGCAGTCCAATCTCGGCAACCACTGCTAAAACTTCACTCTCAATAAAAGCACGGTCATCAGCATCTTCTACTTTATTTGCCACAACAAAAAGGGGAATGTCATATTCTTTGCAACGAGATGTAAACTGGTGATATACATCAAGCGATTTACGCGTTGGTTCTACAACTACCACTAGCGCATCTGGTTTAGTAAATAAGCCCGATGAAAACGCGTCCGCACCGGCTGTCATATCAACAATTACAGCGTCGTCGGGCGCATCAATCATATGACTCAGCACTAACTCCACTGCGCCATTCAACCCATGATAGCAACGCACGCCAATGTTACTGTCCGGAATGTAACCCGCACCCGCCACGCGTACACCGTACGATTCTGACGTGAACTCGTTAATAAACCAATCGTCCCCGTCTAAAGAAACAAGTTTTGAACCTGTGCCAGGCGGAGTGGTTTTAAGCATAGCCCGACCGCCAGATAATAACGGGTTCGATCCAGCTAAATACGATTTTATATCTGCCATATCCGCTCCCATACTACGCGGATATGCAGGCGCGCCAATTGCTGCTGTCGCATGCTGATTAATATCGGCATCGAGCAAAAGTGTTCGCCGCCCACATTGCGCCATATAAAGACTAAACAACGAACTTATGGTTGTTTTACCGCTGCCGCCTTTGCCAGTAAATGCTACTTTCATCTCCTAAGAATAGTAGAGCATTGCAGCTACTGCAACTTTGTTGCAATAGTGTGCTATACTGCAACACATGCAAGCCTATCACCAGCTTGAAGCTGAATTTAAAAGCCGCAACATTCGGTTCACAAAACCTCGTCGCGCCATATTTAAATGCCTACAAACGGCCACTTATCCGCTATCAATTCGCGATATTTACACATCGCTACCTAATATTGATCGCACCTCAATTTATCGAACACTCGAACTTTATCTTTCGCTTGGTGTAGTACAAATTATACCAATTGGTTGGAAACAAAAATATGAGCTAGCTGAGCCTTATGCACCGCATCATCACCATTTTATATGCCTAAAATGTGGCAGCCACACCGATATTAATCCGCCCGGACTGGAAGATTTACTACGTCACTACGAGCGAACGGCTGGAGTTATAATCACCGCTCACACTTTTGAACTCAGCGGCGTTTGTGCGGCGTGCCAGCAGGGCATACAATAATACATCGTTCAATCTTATTTATATTGGCATAGGTAATTTGTGTATTAAAATAATCAAAATTTGCACAAGCAGACTAAACCCGTCAAGCAGATTGGAAGTTCAATGTCGAACGACCACAGTGCCCTCAGCGCGGCGCCGACGAGCGTGTAGCTCACCGACCTCAAGCTGGCCGCCGAGGATCCGAGCGGGCACTACAGCCCGTCGCCCCTCGTGGACATCGGCTGGCACACGTTCATCCTGTACACCCGCTCCTACGGCGAGCTGTGCCGGAGGATCACCGGGGGTAGGTTCATCTATTACGAGCCGACCGACGAGACCGATACGCTCAACCCCAGTAGGGGCTCGTACGAGACGATGAAGGCCATGAAGATGGCCGGCATCACCGTCGACGAGCCCCTGTGGGCCTGCCTGTGCAAGGCGGACCACTCCGAGGCCAAACGGCGACTGCAGCAACTGCAACGGCGGCCAGGGCTGCCAGTGCGGAGCCTGCATCTACTGATCAGACTTCGGTCAGGTCATCGTGTCCAGTATTCTTCCGCAAGGAGGCGTGCTGGGCACGCTTAAATTTTATGTATACTATTATTTATGAGCACTCCGCAACAACAATGGAATAGCGCCTACACTGCCAAACGAGATTTTACATGGCTGAAAACTAATGATCTAAATTTTATCTTGAGTAGTTGTAATATTGCACCAAAATCTTGGTGTTTAGATATTGGTTGTGGCACCGGACAAGTAGCACGTGATATATTTCATCGGGGAAACTTTGTCGTGGGAATTGATATTTCTGAAGTTGCCGTAAATATTGCTAAATCAAGTACTGTTTACGAAGGTAAGGGGATTGAGTTTAAAATTTTAAACATTGAAAGCCAACGGCTTGATCAAAAATTCGATCTTATTACGTGCAAATATGTATTACCGCTCCTATCAGATGCTCGTACGGCTTTGAATAATGTTCAGTCAATGCTAAATAAACAGGGTTATCTTGTAATTATCAATCCAAACCCACTGCAAACGCCTCCAGCCAAAAAACACATATCAATACCTAGAACCGTTACTATGTCATTACTACAATCTACCTTTAAAAATGTTCAGTTTGTAGAGCGTGGCCAAGACGATTACTACTTCTGCTCCTAATTTTTGGCACTAAAAAAGCGCCGAGCAAGGGTGGGCATCGCTCGACGCTTGTTTAGCCCTTCAACCCACCCAGACAGGGCATAGCGTGACCCACCTCACAAATATGGAGGTCCGCCGGTTAAAGGGATTAGTATGTATGCAATGTTTTTGTAGCACAAAGTGGAGGGTAGATTACTTTAAATGCTCATTGCATACAACCTAACATAAGTTAGAATAGGGGGTATAAGGTGCGTTTGATCACACTCGCAACGTGATCAATCATCTACGATATTAGCACGTATTTGACACTATGTCAACACATTTTGACACAATTATGGTAAAAATCAATAAAGCCTCACCTCAAGACAACGCGTTTCTTAACCCGTTATGCTTTGTTGCAAAACAACCAAATTCATTACATTATATAGGAACACTACCTGCAGAGCGACACCTAACAATAGCGATTGTTGGCACCCGCAAACCAAGCAGCTACGGAAAAGAGGTGACGAAAGCATTAGCTGAAGGGCTAGCACGGCGTGGCGTAGTAATAGTAAGTGGCCTTGCGCTTGGTATTGATGCAATCGCGCATTCTGCCGCACTTGACGCTAAAGGAACTACAATTGCCGTTTTAGCAAATGGGTTACCTAACATATATCCAGCGACCAACCGCCAACTGGGCGAGAAAATGGTAGCCAGCGGTGGCGCGATCATATCAGAATATGAGCCCCATTCTTCAGCTAAAGCTTACCAATTTTTAGCCAGAAACCGCCTTGTAAGCGGCCTTAGCGATGCGGTAATTATTACTGAAGCAGCAGCACGGAGTGGTACGCTCAATACTGCAGCGCATGCATTAGAGCAAGGAAAAGATGTGTACGTAGTACCAGGCAATATTACTAGTCCGTTGTCGGCTGGGTGCAATGCCCTAATTGCGCAGGGCGCAACGCCAATCACCTCGGTTGACGAGTTTATCGCCCAATTTGTGCCCACCAGTATGCCAGCATCAAGTCAACTGACACTATTTGCCGCCAATCCCGAGGAAGAGCGCATTATATTGCTGCTTAATAAGGGCATTCGTGATGGCGATGAACTTCAGGCGGCTTCAGGCCTAGACGCCCAAACCTTTTCTCTTACCCTTACTATGCTAGAACTAAACGGCCACATACAAAACCATGGCGCCAATATGTGGTCGCTAAAATAGACTGAGGCATAGACGTCGAGACACTCAGCGCTTATACTAATAATATATGTATACACGCACACTCTTAAAAATTTCTGGCGAACAATTAAAAGGTAAATTTGATGGCGGTTTTGACGCCGAGCGAGCCACTTGGATTGCTCACGAAATTAAGCAGGCTACCGACACCGGAGCTTCGATTGTTTTAATGGTAGGAGGAGGCAATTATGCCCGTGGCGCTCAATTAACAGGTAACGGCATAGGTAGAGTGACCGCTGATAATATCGGTATGCTCGCCACGCTTATGAACGGCTTAGCACTTGCCGATGTAATGAACGCCTGTGGCGTACCAACACGGGTGCTCTCGAATATTAAAACCGACCAAATCGTCGATCAATTTACTCATCGTCGAGCCATCTCTCATCTTTCTAAGGGACGGGTTGTTATTGTGGCCGGCGGGATAGGCCGCCCATACCTTACCACCGACACCGCTGCCGTAAGTCTGGCACTAGAACTAGAATGCGACGCCGTTATCAAAGCCACAAAAGTAGATGGCGTTTACGATAAAGACCCGTCCGCTCACAGCGATGCAGCACGTTACGACCGACTTACCTTACAGCAAGCCGTCGAACGCCCTGACATTCGCGTAATGGACAGAGCCGCAATTGCACTCGCCGCCGATCATCAACAATCTATTTTAGTATGCGAACTGCTAAAATCTGGAAACATTGCCGCAGCCATTGCCGGCAATCAGGTTGGTACAACCATTAGCGCTTAATTAGCCTAAAAAACTTGACGCGTAGGCGTTTGGTGCGTATAAATTAAGCTTGTGCTGTTAAATAAGCACCTATAATAAGAGAAAATTTAGAATTATATATGAGCAAGCAGTTAGTTATCGTAGAGAGTCCAGCTAAAGCCAAAACTATCGAAAAATATCTTGGCAAGGATTTTAGCGTACTCTCGAGTGTCGGCCACATCCGCTCAATCGCCAAAAAAACTAAAGACGGTACGCCACCAATTGATGTAGACAACGATTTTGCAACAACCTACGAAGTTGATCCCGACAAAAAAAAGGTGATAACTGAGCTAAAAAAAGCCGTTAAAGCCGCTAGCGACGTTTGGCTGGCAACCGATGAAGACCGCGAAGGCGAGGCGATTGCATGGCATTTATGCGAGGTATTAGGTCTCGACCCTAAAAAAACTAAGCGCATTGTCTTTCACGAAATTACAAAATCTGCAATCGAAGAGGCCATTAAAACACCGCGCTTTGTTGATATGGATTTAGTGCGCGCCCAGCAGGCACGGCAAATTCTTGATCGGCTTGTAGGGTTTGAACTCAGCCCAGTTGTGTGGAAAAAAGTGCCTGGTGGAAAATCAGCCGGACGTGTGCAAAGCCCGGCCGTACGACTACTCGTGGAACGCGAACGTGAAATATCGCAGTTTGAAAGCTCATTTCAATTTAAGATTACGGCTGAATTCATTTACAATAATCAACCTATTAAAGCTGAACTACCAAAGAGATTTGCCCTTGAAGAAGATGCCCAGACTTTCCTTGAAAGTTTACAGGGCGCAACCTTTAGCGTAGGCCAGATCGCCACAAGTCCAAGCTCTCGCAACCCAGCCGCACCATTTACTACCAGCACCCTACAGCAAGACGCCAACGCCAAGCTAGGTTTTGGCAGTAAGGCTACTATGGCGGCGGCGCAAAAACTGTATCAAGAGGGTAAAATTACCTACATGCGAACCGACTCAGTTAACCTGTCTTCACAGGCAGTTGCTCAGGCGGCTGAATTTATTACTTCAGCCTTTGGCAAAGAATATTCGCAAGTACGCAAGTTTAAAACTAAAAGCTCGAGCGCGCAAGAAGCCCATGAAGCGATTCGCCCAACTAATATTGCACAAGAAATTGCTAGTTCAAATACGTACGACCAAAAACTGTACGATCTTATTCGGCGACGCACACTTGCAAGTCAAATGTCACCAGCAAAACTAGAGCGTACAACTGTAACCGTGGATATCTCAACTTCAGATAGCCACCACTTTGAAGCAAAAGGCGAAGTTATTTTGTTTGATGGCTTTATGAAAGTATATGGCGGCAGCAAAAAAGAAGCTGATCTCTTACCGGCGTTAACTTCGGGTGATCAGCTGGCGCTTATTCTCGCTCAAGCTCGACAGACTTTTTCCCGTCCGCCAGCCCGCTACACCGAAGGTAGTTTAGTTAAAAAACTCGAGGAGCTTGGTATTGGTCGCCCGAGCACCTATGCAACTATTATTAATACTGTGCAAGAGCGCGGGTATGCCGAAAAGGGAGAGGCGGAGGGAACACCGCGCGAAGTAGTGGTGTTAAAACTCGAAAATAACGAAGTTGCGCGCACTATTGATAGCGAAAAAACTGGCTCAGATAGAGGCAAGCTTATACCGACACCAAGTGGCGAATTAATTAGTGATTTCTTAAGTGACCACTTTGATCAAATTGTGGATTACGACTTTACCGCAAACGTCGAAGAATTTTTTGATCAAATTGCCGAGGCCAAACTTGATCGTACCACCATGCTAAAAGAATTCTACAAACCGTTTCATCAGCTTATTGTTGAATCTGGCGGCATTGACAGGACTGCCGTTGCTAAAGCCCGAGAGATTGGTACCGACCCTAAAACAGGTAAGACTATTTTAGCGCGCTTTGGTCGCTTTGGACCAATGCTTCAACTGGGCACCGGCGAAAACGAAGACAAGCCACAATTTGCCCCCATGCCAAATGGTAAAAAAATTGATACCATTACGCTTGAAGAAGCCTTACACGCATTTAAATTACCTCGACTGGTTGGCCAAACGGATGATGGGCAAGATATTAAAGCCAACATCGGACGATTTGGCCCGTACATTCAAATTGGCAAGCTTTATGTAAGCATTAAGCCACACGATCCTCACGAGATATCACTTGAAGATGCGAAAAATCTTTACGCACAAAAACTTAAAGCAGAAGCAGAAAAAAATATTGCGGATTTTGGTGATGGCATAAAGGTGCTAAATGGTCGCTATGGACCATATGTAACCGATGGCAAAAAGAACGCTAAAATTGACAAGAAAACTGATCCAAAAACTATTAGCCACGAACAGGCTAAAGAACTTTTAGCAGGTGCTGTTGCTAAAAAACCACGTCGTCGTGTATCTAAAAAGAAGTAGTAGTTTTTATACTTCTTATGTTATGTAATGAACGTATGCATTTAAAAGTCTCACAAAAGTATTTTATAATCTCGTCCACTCTATGCTATAATTAGCATAACTAAAGAATATATTTGACATATGTAAATATATGTTTTATAGTGTAAATTAGTATTCAAAACAGCTTGAAAAAAGAGACGGAAAGGTACATTCTGACACATGAGCGATGCCGCTGACACACAAAAATCCCTCGACATCCCCGAGATTGTTGCTCAAATACTATCAACCATCGATCAAGAGCGCGAAAAAGAAATTATCACTCGACGCTTTGGGCTCTACGATCGCAAAGAAACCTTAGAGCAAATTGGTGAGCTACTTGGCATTACTCGCGAACGCGTTCGCCAACTCGAAAAATCTATTCTTATTCGTCTTAAAATTGCCGCCGAAGAGGGCAGAATTCCTGCAATTGGCACCACCGAAAAGCAGTTTGTCCGAACCTTAGCAGAACTTGGCCGCGCTGCACGTGTTAGCGAACTTTCTAGCCACTTTCCGCAAACCGGTACTACACCAGAGCTTCAACAAGCACACATCGCATTTGTTGCCGAGCTAGCGCCACACCTATCTACCGTCAGTGAAAATGACAATTATCATCAAGCGGTAGCTATTGCCGACTACGGTAACGAAAAAGAAATTAAAGCTCGGGTAGATGAGTTAGTAAAAATTATTCGCAAGCATGGCGAACCTCTTACTGTTCACCAACTTGACGAAATGTTAAATTATGAACACCCATCTCAGATTAGAGCAATTGCGTCAATAAGTAAAAAACTTGCGCACCTTAAAGATAACTGGGGTCTAGCTAAGTGGCCAACCGTAAACCCTAAAAATATTCGCGACAAAATTTATGTTATTTTAGCTGATGCGGCAAAACCTCTTCATTTTTCTGAAATTGCCGAGGCCATTAAAGACAGCAGTTTTAAACGTAAAAATGTCACCACCCAAGCTATTCATAATGAACTTATTAAAGATAAGCGCTTTGTACTGATTGGTCGCGGGATTTACGCACTTGATAGTTGGGGATTCTCTAAGGGAACGGTAGCCGATATTATTACCGATGTACTTAAGCAGGCAACCGAACCATTGCATCGCGATGAAATTGTAAAACGCGTACTAAAAAGCCGACAGGTAAAAGAAACGACAATTTTGCTTAATTTACAATCTAAACCTCAGTTTAAGCGAGTTGCAAAAGCTACCTATTCGCTTGAAGAAAGCGTAGGCGCCTAACAAGCGCTAATCGTACTAATTTCGTTCGTAAGGCGGCATTGCGGCGGGCGGTTATTAGTGCAATAATAGAGGTACGATGGGCGCTCTCTCATTATTTATTTCTACACTGTTTCAATGGTATGTATGGATGCCAATTGTTGGCGTGTTAATTTACTTAACATGGAGAAATAATCGTCAAGAAGAAATCATTAAAACCACCGAGAGCGTATTATTAATCCTTGAAATTCCGCGTACAAACGACAAGTCGGAGTTAGCAGCCGAGCAGCTATTTGCTAGCTTGCATGGGATTTTACGAGATAAAGAAGAGTTAAAAAGTAATCGCGGTATTCAGGAGCATCTTAGTTTTGAAATCGCCTCGGTAAATGGCCAAATTCGATTTTACGTGTGGGTGCCAAAAACCCTGCAAAGTTTTGTAGAAGGTCAGATTTATTCGCAGTATCCAACTGTGCAAATTAGAGAAGCTGAGGAAGATTATGTATCGCATGAACGCAGCCATAGCGTTACGTTTACTTCTGAATTAACCACAACCGGTAATCAATTTTTACCGCTAAGAACGTTTCAAAGTTTTGAGGTTGACCCGTTAGCCGGTATTACAGGTACACTGGCTAAATTAGAAGACAGCGGAGAAGAGCTGTGGATTCAAATTTTGGTTCGACCAATTTCAGACACTTGGCAGCGGCAATCCGACCGCTACATTAATAGCCTAAAAGGTAAGGGCGGCGGTTTTGGCGGCGGCAGTGCGTTGTCTTGGATTGGTGGATTATTTGAAGCACTATGGAAACCGCCAGAGCAAGGCGGGGCAGGGAGTAGTGATCCCGAAATATCCGATCGCGATAAAACTCGTATTACTGAAGCCCAGAATAAAGCTACAAAACTTGGTTACGAAGTAAAAATTCGCCTTGCATATCTTGGAGAGAGTCAATCGAACGCCAAACTTCGCATGCAAGCACTGGTTGGTACATTTAAGCAGTATAATAGTACAAACTTGAATGGGCTAAAAATGACTGGCGCGTCTTTCTCTAAAGAAAACTTGGCAAAATATCGAGCCCGTCTATTTATGGATAAGGGATTTATTCTTAACATCGAGGAGCTAGCTTCAGTCTATCACTTGCCACACACTAACGTGGAAACACCAAATATTGTTTGGGCGAGCAGTAAAACCGCCGAACCACCAGCAAAGTTACCAATGATTACCGGTAAAGATGAGGTAGACGACAATATTAGCGCGTTTGGATTAACTAACTTTCGCGGTATTAATCATCAATTCGGCATGTTGCGCTATGATCGCTCACGACACGTCTACATAATTGGTCAAACTGGTGCAGGTAAATCTGGTTTGCTTGAACTATTTGCGCTGAGCGATGTATTCCATAACCAAGGTTACGCTATTATCGATCCACACGGTGACTTCGCTGTTAATAATATGAAATTTGTGCCGGGTAGTCGCATTCAAGATGTCGTCTACTTCAATCCAGCCGACACCAGCTTTCCACTCGGATTTAACCCACTAGAGGTGACCGACCCAAATCAAAAAAGTAATATATCATCTGAGGTAATTGGCGTGTTAAAACGTATGTTCGGCGATAGCTGGGGGCCTCGATTAGAGTATATTCTTCGCTATACTATTCTTGCACTTCTTGATCGCCCATCTACGACTATGCTAGACATTACTCGTATGCTCACCGACAAAAAGTTCCGTAAAGAAACGCTTAGTTACTGTAAAGATACTGTAGTGTTGCAGTTTTGGAATATTGAATTTGCCAGCTGGACAGACAAATTTCAAGCGGAAGCAATTGCGCCGGTACTTAACAAAGTTGGCGCCTTTACAGCTAACCCCGTAATTCGCAACATCATTGGACAGCCGACGTCTACATTTAATATTCGCGAGCTTATGGACAGCGGAAAAATTTTAATTGTTAATCTTTCTAAAGGTTTAATCGGCGAAGATAACGCCAGCATTCTTGGCTCATTCTTAGTAACAAAAATCCAATTGGCGGCCATGAGTCGTTCAGACATTGCTGACGTAAAGGATCGTCGGCCGTTTTATCTGTACGTAGACGAGTTTCAAAACTTTGCCACCGATTCATTCGCCACGATTCTATCTGAAGCTCGAAAATACGGCCTAAACCTTACGGTCGCTAACCAGTACACCGCGCAAATGTCCGACACAGTACGCGACGCCGTGTTTGGCAATGTCGGCACAATGATTTCATTTCGCGTCTCGCCAGATGATGCGACAATCCTTGCCAAACAGTTTGAACCAAATTTTGAATCGGTAGATTTACTACAAATGCATAATCGCAACTTTGTTATTAACATGGTAATTAATGGCGAAAAGTCTCCAGCATTTAGCGCGCGAACGCTCGAATTACCGCCAGTTCAGTATGATAACAGCGACTTAATTATTGATAACTCACGGCGTCGCTATAGCCGCAGTCGAGCTGATATTGAAGCTGAAATTTCTGCACTGGTAGAACCGCCAACATCTGTACAAAAACCGTCTAGCCCTGTAAAGAAACCTAAACTCGTCCCACCCGTTTCTAAAGAAGTTGTCGCACAATCGGCTGCCGCACAAGCGGTCATGTCGGCTATTTCGTCGCCAGTTAATGCCAATGACTCTGCACCTTTACTACCCGACATTAAGATTACTGAAGCTACAGCAAAAGAGCAGGGGGGTGAAAATAGCACTATTCAACCTCAATCACCTGCTTCTCAAAGCGAAATGAGCGACACACCAAAAAAGAAGCGTAACCGCCGTCGTCGCAAAAAAAAGTCAGACGTATCGCCAGATTTACAGAATTCTACCACAGAGAGCGATCCAGTAGTGAATAAAGCAGGGAAGGAGCAGCCAGATTCTGCCATTGACCAGCAGTTAAAATCTGCTGCTACCCCTACTCTCAATCTTAATGAAAAATCGTCTATTAAAACCACCGTATCGTCAAGCGAGCCAAGCGAGAAAATTATCTCTCTGCGCTAAATAATTTAATTCGCTAGTCCTGCATGAGGCATTATTAAAATATTATAGAACACTGAACACGCAACTACACATAGCGACATTTACGCACAACATGCGGCTAGCGATGAGTGTATAAGTAAATTTAGTATCATCACAAAAGAACAGTAAGCCTAGCTAAATAAATATACTATTTTATACTGAAGTTTATAAATAGGGCACTGCTAAAGGCGTATAAGCAATCATAAACGTAATATATAGTTTGTGTCGCACAATATATCTTTTACGACTTAATGTAAACAGTGCTTATGTGGTAAGTATATGTGCTTAATATCGCTACCAAATTTTACTTCCTGTATTCTTAGACTAAACACTCTAGCAATTACTATCTATGACTGCCAGTACAACACTTAATCTTACTCATGCCTTAGCAACAGTTATACATCTATCGACTCTTTACTATAAATACAGGTAGGGGGCTTTTATATTTAAAAAAATATTTTTGCGGTAAGTTGTTAGTTTTTGTTTAATAAAATTTAATTGTAAGTGTTTATATAATTAGCATGCAACTACTTAACGACGCATTAGTTAAAGTTTTCCACAATAATGTATACGTTTGACTTTTTGTATAATTTATTGCCCTACTACCCCACTCTTTCAACTATCGTGAAACTTTGACTTTTTTGTTAAAAATGTTTTAATATATATTTATAATTGAAACCTAGTCGAACTACTACCTATAAAACACTCGCCCACTCACCCGCACGTCAACGTACTGCACTTCCTCGCCCTGCCTATCAATAAACGCCACCGCCTTAGATAGCGCCTCGGCCTGTTCTGCTGGGCCACGATCGATAAGTAATTTTGCATAATACGACTTTCCCTCTAGCGTTGCGTTGATTTGCCGAGTAGCTCCTTCCGGTATAATTACTTCTTGAATAGAAAGGCCATAGCTATCGCTCACCGAGACAAGTTGCCCAATATAACGCATAAATTGATCGGTCGTTACCGCGCCATCGGCACTAACTGGTAAGCCACTGTCATCACGCACGGTTACAGAGGGCTCATTAAAATCATTCTGCTGAAAACTGACCCCTTTAGAATCGACATAGTAGGGCGCTCCATCTATCGTCCATTTTGCCACAGGAACACGAGGTGTAATTTGAACCGTCGAGCGCACAAAACCACTCGCACCGCTCTCTACGTTAGCCGTCTCTACCTCTGGAAATGCTTGCTGAAGGTGCCGAGTAAGGCTATCGTTGTTTAATAATAGGCGAAATCGCTCAATTGGATGCATACTTAAGTAAGCTTCGGTACGATCAGTGTATTCGTTGCGACGCTGAGACGACAGCGATTCGTTAGCGTTAGAGGTTATTTGTACCGAAAGCGTAAACTGATACAGGGCAAATAAGACCGTAATCATAACTACGCCGGCGCTTATAGCAGATATTTGTAACCGGCGCTTTTTATAATAAAGTTCATGGGCTACAACTCTATCAGACTTTAATTGACCCCGAGATTCAACAGCACTGGTTACGCGAGACGAGCGACTACCGCTTATGACGCTGTTGCGATGGAACGTCCGCGACTCGTCCCTAAGCTGAGCTTGCCGACGCGCAACTCTGTCGTGACGATCAGATGATTGATTTAATGTTTTGCCCACAGTTCTTACTTAATTTTACCACTAATGCTTTATTTTAGCTGCGTCTATAATCATCTCTGCAACATCTTGTGCCGCCTGTGGACGGGCAAATTTATAAAAGCGTTCACCCATTGCCTGACGTTCAGACAGACTCATATTTAATACCCCTTCCACAGCATGAACAAGCACACCTTCGTCGCTTATCATTTCAGCTTCATCTACAACAATTGCCGCCTGTGCGTCAACATATACTTGAGCATTTTTTAGTTGATGACCACCGGTTAGTAAGGCATTTGGCACAATAATTGACGGCTTTTTTAGTGCTGCAAGCTCTAAAAGTGTCGTAGCGCCCGCTCGCGCAATCACAGCATCAGCGGCATTTAAAAGTTCAGCCATGCCTCCAGACACAAATTCCAGTAGTACAAAATTATCTGCACCACCCTCCTCTGTAAGTTGCTGAGAAAGCTCGTTATATTGCGCCTTTCCAGAAATAAGTACAATAGATGATTTTTTAAGTAACCTATTACGAGCCCGCATAATGGCATTGTTAATATTGCGTGCGCCTAAGCCACCGCCAGTAATAACCACAAGCGGTGCGTCTACCGGTAATTTATATTTTTGCTTTACAGCAGCCACTTGATCTGGTTGCTCTTTAAACGCCGCATCAACTGGTATGCCAACGTATCGGCTTTTTTTAACGGGATAATTGTAATATTTTAGTGGCGAACCCGTTGCAATTGCCGTCGCGTACGGCGCTAGTAATCTATTTGTTAAGCCTGGGTGTGCGTCGGAGTCGTGAATAACTAACGGAATTTTAAGCAGGGCGGCAGCATAGCCTACGGGAAGACATACAAATCCACCCTTAGTAAATACTACGTCTGGTCGGTATTTAAAAAGTAAAAACAAACTTTGAATAAATCCAATACCAACAAAAAAACCGTCGCGTAAATTTGGCCATAGTATAGTCGGCTCTACAATATGGCGCCATAACGGTAAGGTATTATAACGCCGAAGTTTACCTGAGGTAATAGTTTTTACAGGGATAGCTGCGTCGTATTCGGCTAAGATTTTTTTAGCTTGCTGAGAAAATTTTTTATCGCACCAAAACTCAAACTCTACAGCCGGGCGCTGACGAGCTATTTCACGAATAACGGCGACGACCGGAGTGACGTGTCCGCCCGACCCCCCGCCGACTGCTAATACTTTCATATGCATTCCCCTTCTCTGTTGTATTATACACCGTGTAACGCGACAAATGGAACACAAGCCCAAGTGCAGCAGCAATAAAGAGCATACTGGTACCGCCGTAACTAAGCAGAGGTAACGGAATGCCAGTTAGCGGCGCTAAACCTGTCATGGCAGTAATATTAAGCACTATATGTGAACCAATCCAGCCAAACACGCCAGCAACAAGTAATTTGTGTCTCATATCAGCCAGCGCATCCATTACGCGCAGCACTCGCCACAAAAGCACCGCATAAAGACTAATAATTGCCACTAAACCAACGAATCCAAACATCTCGCCCATAACCGCAAAAATAGAGTCGTTGGTAGCTTCTGGCAAATAGCCAGTAGACTGTACACTCTTGCCAATACCAAGACCCGTTGGACCACCAGTGCCAATTGCGATATGCGCTTGACGAATATGATAGCTATTGTCATCGGCAAGCTGCGTATGATCATTACCGGCTAAAAATGTCACCATACGTTCAACACGGTGTGGTGCGGTAACAATCGACAAAATTCCAATTATTGCAAGTGTCCCAACAATCAAGCCAAGTCGTCGCCAACTCATACCCGACACAAACAACATAGCAAGCACAATCGACACAATTGCAATGCCCGTACCAAGGTCTTTTTGCAGCAGCACAACTATAAATAACGCCACGCCCATTACTATAGCTAGTGGCGCAAGAACTTTATCTTTATCGTTAACATAACCTTGCCTTACCCGCATACCTAAAAAGCCACCCATAAAAAACAATACGCCAAATTTTAACATTTCAGAAGGTTGAAATGTTCCGAGCGGTCCGAGTGAATACCACCTATAGGCACCGAGCGTCTCTGGCGCTATAGATTCAAGCCCCAGCACCCGCCCGGCAATTACAAGAAACAAACAAGCCGACAAACCAATTAATAACAGCGGTTTGGCGTAACGGCTAAAAATTTTTAAAGGTACAAGCGCCATTGCGGTAAATGCAAATAACGCAGCCGCGACACTTGTTAATTGTTTAATGAAAAAGTAGCTATCAGAGTAGCTGGCACCGTAGGCGGCGTTCATAACTTGCGCACGCTGAGGTCCAATTGCATACATTACAATAAGGCCAAGTAAAATAAGTAGGCCCATATATAATAAAATTTGATAATCTGGACGATGCCGTCGCACTCCACTTACATCAACACCAAAATATGTACCATCGGTGTTGGCTGGCTGTGCAGCGGTTGCCATTTTAAATGTGACCTCCGCTCACTGCCATCCAAAAACCAATTGCGCCACATACGGCCGCAATTACCCAAAAGCGCATAGTTACCTTAGTTTCTGGCCAGCCAATTGCCTCTAAATGATGATGAATCGGTGCAGAGATGAACACTTTTTTACCCCGCAATTTTTTAGATGTAATTTGAATAAGACTTGAGCCAGCCTCCACCACAAACAGTAAACCAATAATTGGCAAAAGAAACAGTGTGTCGGTTAACATAGCCACAACCCCAAGAGCCACACCATAGGCAAAACTGCCTACGTCTCCCATAAAAAAACGTGCCGGATAAATATTAAACCACAAATAACTTAACAGCGCACCAGACACAGAGAAGCAAAAGGCCGCCAAAGCAAACTGTGACTGAAATAGTGCTATTGCGCCAAATGTTACAAAACTAATTGCCAACAATCCACCCGCTAACCCGTCGAGACCATCGGTAATATTTACCGCGTTTCCAGTAGCCACAACCGCGAAGGTGAATAGCGGAATAATCCACCAGCCAAGCGTAAGATCACCGACGTATGGAATATGCACTGATGTGTAGCCAAGTTTTACATAAAATAACCAGCCTAGTACTGCTCCAATTAGTGTAATAAGTAGAAATTTTACACTTGTGCGCATACCAGCTGTTCCCGTGCCTGTGCCACGAAGGTTGATTACATCGTCAATTAATCCTACAATTGCACCACCCACTAAGGCCGCAAGAGGCAGCCAAGTTTCGGCTCTATCAAGATTAAAAAGCAGTGTCGTAACAGTAATAGCTACCACGCCAATAATTCCAGCCATAGTTGGAATGTGGCGTTTAAATTTATTAGCGTGCAGCTTATTAAAAACGGTTAGTTTCTCGCCAGTTGTTGATGAAGAACGTTGTTTTTTCCAAAATTTATATTTGTACGCAAAGTACGTATACATGGGCGTTAAAAACATTGCCAGCAAAAACGTTACTACGCTTAAAAATAGCATATGGCTAGTTTCGGCCGTTACATCTGCAGCAAGAAGCATTTCTGTCATAGTTATTGGTCACCTTGTTTAGGATGAAGTCGTAAATAATCAATCATCCAGTTTGATATTTCTGTGAAAATTGGCGAGGCGTGCGCACCACCTTCCATTTTTTTACCAGGTGCAGCAACCCGAACCATAATTACATATTCAGGTTTTGTTGCGCCGCCAAAACCAAGATACGTGCCGATTGTTTCTGAGAAAATATAGCGGTTATTTTCTACAACTTGCGACGTACCGGTTTTCCCTCCTATAGTATACCCTGTTTTATCGCCATTCGTGCCACCCATAAGATTACCGCGACCTACAGCCGACATTTCGCGCATAGCCCTCGAGGTATCGTTCGACACAACACGCTCACCCACTCCTTCGGCGGCGCGTCCGCTGTAATCACCATCGGCATCAATTACACCTTTTACAATATGTGGTCGCTGATATGTACCGCCATTAATAATAGATGAGTAACCACTCGCCACCTGTAGCATAGTCACGTCCATTCCTTGGCCAAATGTCATGTTGGAATAGCGCACCGCGTTTCCCTGCTCTTCCTCTGGAGATATAATTGAACCAGCCGCCTCGCCCGCAACTTCTATCCCGGTCAATTGTCCCATTTTAAATCGATCATGGTAATACTGATACATTATATCCCGCGCAGGTCGATTAAGCTGCCCGCCACCTAGCTGCTGAGCGGCATACACCGATCCAGTATTGAGCGACCAATCATAGGCCTCTTGCATGGTACGCGTACCGGTAATCCCTGTGTAGGCATTTCGAATTGTGGCATCATCAATCTTTACCGAATCGGAATTATAAAAAGTACTTGAAGGCGTAATTTTACCCTGATCAATCGCCGCCGCAAAAATAAACGATTTAATTACCGATGCTGGTTCGTACGGAACAGATACTACGCTATTTGTAAATTGCGCCGCATCTTGCACTTTAAAATACTCGTTTGGGTTATACGTTGGATAATTTGCCATGGCAAGAATGTCGCCATTATTCGGGTTCATCACCACTACGCTTCCATCCGACGCGCCGGCACGCTCTAAGCCCTTTTGCAGCGCCTCTTCGGCATACGACTGCACATTTCTATCTATTGTTAATACAAGATTCTCGCCGTCAACCGGCTCACGACGCAAATTGTCACTTCCAATTGTAAGCGGCACGTTTCGCACATCGGTAACGGTTCTAAGCTCACCATCAACACCATTTAACCGCTCGTTAAAGTACTGTTCAATGCCATATTGACCTTTTCCTTCAGCGTTCACAAATCCAAGCGTTTGTGCGGCTAAGCGTCCTTCTGGATAGGTTCGTCGGCTACCCTCAATAAAACCAATGCCCGCATATTTTTTATCTTTTAATAATTGCGCTTGAGTTCGGGTAATGTCGCGAGCTACAACTTGGTAACGACTGTTTTCTTTAGTCAGTTTGTCACGCACCTCATCAACTGTTTCGGCTCCTGCAATCTCGTTAAGCGAGGAGATAATTTCACCAAGCTCGTCTCGATCAACCGTTTCGGGATCAGCAAATACCGTATAAACCGTCTCGTTCATGGCTATTTTCACCGGCTCACCATTATCAAGCGCATATAGTTCGCCGCGCGAAGCCGGTAGCGTCAGTTGCTTTTGCTGTTCAGCCCGAGCAATATCGGTATATACACCGTGTTGAATTATTTGCAAATAAAATAACCGCAAAATAATAATCACCAAAGCGGCAGCAAATAACAAGCCAAGCTGCTTTATGCGCTGATTATTGATTGTGGTTATGTTCATCTCTATTCAGTATACGACACATCGCTTGGTTGTGTCATAGCTTTTGCTACATTGCTAGCTTTCACCGTTTCAAGCGCAGTTAGACGTGCATTTTGTACTTCCATTTCAGACTTTCGCGCATCAAGTTCTGCAATTTTAGCATCAAGTTCACTCGCTTGGTAATCATAGCTTGTGGCCTTTGTTGCCTGCGTAAGATATATCAAGCCAAGCACTGTAATCATAAGTGCAACAATCACTGTATGTGCCACAGGGCCAAGTTTGACAGACGATTTAAATTGAGCTGTATTCTGGTTTCGATTCCAGTTTTGGCTGGCGCGTCGAGTTGCAGAATAGGTTGGAGTGCGTTGATAAGCCATAAATTCTCTGTGTCTTTTTATTTTTTATTTTTTGGTGATTTGTTAAGTACCCGCTTCTAGTAGAGAGAAGCGAGTACTTACAAAAATTAATTTTACGTAGTATCTACGTATTATCCGCGACGTACTGCAACGTTTTCTGCTGCGTCTTGGTCTTGGAATTGTACTTGGATGTGGATTGGCATAATTTTGTGCCCTTTCCTGTTTTTTTATTTTTTCACTGCGGCGCGTAACTTTGCGCTACGCGATCGCGGATTGTGAACGTCGTAAGTTGCACCATCGAGCGGCTTTTTGGTTAATATCTGAAGTTCTGCCTCGTAGCCGGAATCTGCCTGCTCTTTAAAGTATTGTTTAATCAATCTATCCTCAAGACTATGAAAACTTATAATCCCCACTCTTCCGCCTTTGTTTAAAAGCTTTGGAATAAGTGGCAATAAATTTTCTACCTGCTGAAGTTCCTGATTAACCTCAATACGTAGTGCTTGAAAGGTGCGGGTTGCCGGGTGTTTCTTTTTACCGCGTCGTCCACCAAGGCTTTGCTCAATTGCTGTCGCCAAAGTTTCGGTAGTTGAATACGGCCGTCCTGCCAGTATGCCATCAACAATTCGTTTAGCCACACTAGGCGATTCCTCTCCGTAGCGAACGATAATCTTTTTTAATGCATCGGCGCTGTAGGTATTAACTACCTTGGCGGCGGTAACATCAAGTCGACTATCCATTCGCATGTCGAGTGGACCGTTTCGTAAAAAGGAAAACCCTCTTTCGCTCTTATCGAGCTGTGGTGATGACACCCCCAAATCAGCGAGAATAATATCAAATGCTGCCCCTTCGCTCACCAACTGCTTTGCTGCTTGAGCAAAATCAGTATGAAGCAACCGGACCGGCCAATCGTATGATTGACGTAAATACGTTATAGCATTTATGTCACGATCAACCAGCACACTTGTTGTATATTCCTGTGTTGCGCTAAGTACCCGTGATGCGTGTCCGCCATACCCTGCGGTCAAATCTAAGTAAGACTCGCCGGGTTTAGGCTTTAAGGCAGTTAATGTACTTTGCAGCAAAACTGGTATATGTAGCGTAGAACTGTCGTTATTATTCGACTGTGGTGGATGTTCTTTAATACTCATCTTTCATCTACTATACCACGAGTGGCAGAGATGAAAGCTCGAGATCACCTAATCGGCAGAGAGGCGATATTTGTGTTTTTTGAAATGTGTTTGTTTTTGTAATAAGTATGAAAAGCTAAAATAGATGAGCGCGAAACGCGAAACTCATACAGGCTTTTCATGAGAGACTTATATGTGTGTGAGGTGGAGTTTTTGGGAGGTGTGTATGTGAAAGCAAGGTACGGTACCCTTTTTTACGTAGCGGCAATAAATACTACGTGCCTCACTACCGAATAGTTGATCTCGAGAGTTTTCGTCAAATTATTAAAGTACGTTTTGTAGCAGCGTCGCAGTGCGTACTACCCTGTCTCGTTGGCGTCAGCGGATTGTATTCGAAAATATGCTCCTGCCCTAACCGCAACAAGATCTTTTGTGATACCTGCGTAGTCGAGTAAGTGCTGCTCTATTGTAACGCGACCTTGTTTTTGGTCGAGTCCAGCTGCAGTTTTACCTCGGCGAAATCGTACGTTTAGGTCGGCCACCTTTTCGTCAAGTATGCTTCCCTGTAGTGCGCTTTCTACTTCCCTGTCCCACACGTGTTGCGGGTATAGGTGCAGATAGGTGCCAAATCCTCTAGTAAGTACGACTCCGGTTGCAAATTCTTCCCTAAGTTCAGTTGGTATCGTCAAGCGTCGCTTGTCGTCCAATTTTCGCTCAAAGTAGTCTACTTGTGCCACGCGAATACGTCCTTTACTTTCAGACTCTATATGATGTTTTTACTTTTAGTGGTGTGTTTATGTTTGTGGTGTTACCCACTTCTTTCCACTGGCTTTACTATACTACCCACTGCTACCCACACGCAATACCTTTTTATTGTGTTTATGTTTACCTGCATGGTTTTTCCACAGAATCGTGGAAAACTATAAAAGCGACGCTACATATAGCGCCGCTTCTTATCGGTTGACCTTGTCTTTACAGCCTTACGCCATAAGAACAACGGCAACACTTAGTGTAATTACGTTAACCGCAATTGATACAATAAGAGTTGCGTTAACAATATCACGGGTAGTTTGTGCAATTGCCGCTTCGTCGTTAAGAATAGTATTCCACGATAACGAAGCCTTGGTGTTGTTTGATGCTGTTTGTGTGGTGTGTTTCATATATTAATAAATTAGCATAAACTTTATTATATGTCAACATTCTTAACTAAAATTTATTTCGCTAAAGTGTTGAACCTTAGTTACGTGCGGACCATAATCTTCCCATCTCCCAGTCTGCTTACTGCTTTTTGCACCTACATAGTGGTAACCGCGTATAGCACCTTTGTATTTTTCAATGCCGTCGAACGCAATAATTTTATCGTCAATAAGTATAATTTCGTTATATTGGCGCTTTTTTGGCATAAGTTCATGTGGCAATACAACCGCTCCACTCTTCTCTATCCATGAGGCCAAAATATCAATTTTATGGGGTGAAGCCGTTACAAGATATGGTGCGGCAATACGAGCATGGCGAATTTTTGCCGCCTGCCAACGCGTGTCTCCGTACGATAAAATAACAAAGTCCTCGCCCTGCTCGTTTAGCCGCTTAATAAATTTATGCAACCCGGGAGTATAAATATCATTACTTGGGATTGATTTAGAAAATAACTCAAACAACGCACTTGTAACCTGCGGCGAGTATGTACTATCTAAAAACGACGCAACATCAAACGAGCCACCCGAAGCCTCGATATGCTGTTTAGCGCTATCCAGTTGGCTTCGTATTTTATGGGGTTCGACAATATTTTGCGCGCTAAGCGTATCGTAAAATGCCGCCATTATACTATCGACTTCGGCTATAGTTCTATCAAAATCAATTACCCATATGCGTTTTTTCATACAAATATTTACTTACCCGCAGGGAGTAAACTTTTAGCATACACACGCATAATTTCCTCTGCTACCGCCTGAGAATCATGACGAATTAGCGATCGAGTTACAGGAATAATATCACTTGTATCACGCTCCACAATATTGCCAAGCAACGAGGCTCCCTGTCCTAAATAGTGAGCCTTCTTTAGTCGATCGCTATCTGGCTTAACTATGTAAGCGCCTTCTTTCTCGTAACGCTGCTCTTGCACGTGCGTAGGAATTTGATTGTTATACAGCACCACATCTAAAAATTTCTGTCCAGCTAGTCGCTCAATCTCATCAGCATGATCAACCACACTAAAGCCATCGGTTTGGCCTTTTTTTGTTACCAAATTTGACACATACATTTTTAAAGCACCTGTCTCTTTAAGCGCACGACTAATTTCAGGAATGATCAGCAGCGGTCCAAGCGAAGTGTACAAATCACCAGGTGCAATCACTACTACGTCGGCTTGATGTATAGCTTTAACAGCAAGCTGATTGACCGTTGGCTCTGGTAGCAGCGATAGCGTAGCTTTACGTGGATCGTGTTTAAAATGGTCGGCATCAATCACCCGTTCGCCATGCAGAATAACGCTTTTATCGGGCCATTCCATTTTTAGTCGTACATCATCGAGCGTACTCGGAATCACCACGCCACGCACCCGTAAAATTTCCGACGCCGTTTGCACTGCCTCCGAAAAGCTGCCGGTAACTTTTTCGAGTGCCGTTAAAAGCACATTTCCAAATGAGTGACCACCAAAGGTTCCCTCTTCAAAACGGTAGTTAAATAATTCGCGAATTTTCGGCGACGTTGATAGCGCTACTAAACACTGTCGCACGTCACCAGGTGGCAGCGCGCCCAACTCATCACGCAGCACACCAGTACTACCGCCGTCATCTGCCATATTAACAATGGCCGCCAACTGGCTGGTGTGATTTTTTAACGCCGAAAGCAAGGTGAAGCTTCCGGTACCGCCACCAATTACCGCAACCTTAACCTCAGCTTTTTTAAATGGCTCGTTCATATCTTCACTATACGCCTTTTGCTAATTATTTCTAATTTTATGAATAAGTTTGGCATACTGTTCGCCACTTTTGCGTAACTTGCGCTCGCCATTAGTGTCTATAGCTATCAATCCGCGTTTTGGCCAACCGCCCTTATCCCACTCGTAACCATCTAAAAATGACCAATAGCTGTAGCCAATCACCCTCACGCCACCATCAATCGCCTCGCCCATAGCTCGAATCGTTGCCATTAACCACCAGCCGCGCTGGGAGTCTTGGGCATCTATAATTCCACAACCGGTTATAAATAGTGGTAATTTGTAGCGTCTATATAAACGCTCAAGAGCAAATTGCAAATCTTCTGGCAATAAATCCTCACCAACATCGTCTTTCTTTACACCCTCGGAATTGTGTATTCGATATCCATATACACGACACGACATTTCATATTCAACGCCAATGAAATCGCAATTTTTTACTATTTTTTTTAAAAAGAAATCATCGTACATATATTGCAACACTCTCGCAGATGCTCGAGATAAATAGGCGTCATCGCCAGGATAAACAAAGCGAGTTGTCTTAGCCACCGATACCTGATATTTCGCATGTTCCCCATGAAGCATTTGGGCTATTTTTGTATGCGCAAAAGCTAAGTTTCGTAAAACCTTTGCATAAGCGAAGCGACTTTTTTGTAGCGGCGGCCAGTTGCCATGCAAGTAAGCCTCTTGAGCATAGGTGTCGGGTTGATGAATAGTGATGACATATTTAAAATAGGCACCCAATTCTTCTGTTATCTTTTGTGCAAATCGCTCAAAATAACGCACATTCGAACGTTTACAAAAACCGCCATTAGCAGCAAACCACGTGGGCAATGTATTGTGAAACAGCGTTACAACCGGCTCTAACTCTGCCGCTTTTAATGCCTTAAAATAGCGCACATAATACGCGATTGCCGCCGCGTCCCATGCGCCTTCTTTTGGCTCAATAAGCGCCCACTCTATACTTACCCTAAAGCTTGTAAGCCCCATTTTGCGAGCTAATGAAAAATCTTCTTCGTAGCGGCGATAATGATTAATGGCCGAATTAACAATATACGATTTTGCGTCTGTAGCCAGCGGTTTAATATGCTCGTCCCACAGCTCTAAATCGGCATACTGATGACGGCTTTGCGCGGCCTGAACTTTAGAAAATTCGCTCGCCCACTCATTCCACTGATTTTGTGTAGATGCTTCGCCAACCTGATACATCGACACGCCCGATCCCCATAAAAAATCTTTGCTAAAACGCTCATTTAATGCCCGCATGCTCATAGCCCAACCACATCCTCGCCCATTAATTTTTGCAAGCGAAGAGTTATAGAACCTTCATGTCGCCCTAGCGCCTGACTCAACTGCTTCACCGATTTTCCCTGTAAAAATCCCTGCCGCAGATCATCATCGTGTTGCGAAGTCCACGATTTATAGGCATTGGGATAGTCTTCGCGCATACGACTAATTTTATCTTGCCAATTAGACGACGACTTACGTGCTGTTTTTATCTCTTTAAGCGCCGCAGCGTGAGTAGATTTATTGAGCAAATATACATGAGTAGCTTCGTCTTCTTGGGCCTTAGAAGCAAATTCAGCATTAATGCGCTGCGCCTCCGCGGACACCGCCAGCGCCATGCGGTTAATTCCTTTTAGATACAGCGAATCAATCGATTTTACACGGCTTAACGCTACATAACCCATACCCTCAATAAAGGCTTTTCTAAGATCAATTACCGCTGCATCAAGTGTCATACCCTGCGATTTATGTACTGTTATTGCCCACGCTAATCGTAAAGGCAACTGTGTAATGCTTGCGCGTTTTTTATCACCATCACGCAATTCCCAAGTATCAGGCACCATTACAACTAATCGGCCGTTTGTAAACTGCACCTCGGGGTAGTTTGTTCCCGGTTCAAACCCCACAACTTCACCTAAACTGCCGTTTACATATTTATGATCGCTGGCATTCTTTACGGCCATAACAAGCGCGCCTTTTTTAAGTTGCAGCGCCATAGGTGCCAGCACCGAGCGCTCTAAAGTTTGTACATAATTTTCGGCCCCAGTAGAAGTTGCATGATAGTAAACCGAATCGCCGGCCAGCGTTTTTAGCTTTCGTTCATTAATCGTATCGACATCTACGTTAGTGGTCATAAGTTCGGTTACCTGTGCATCTTCATCGGGTGCAACCTCTACACGAGACAAAAGTGTTTCAGCATGGTGGCGGCGCACGTCGCCAGCTCGCAGAGCCGTTAGTATATTTAGCAGCGCTTCGTCGTCTTGACGATGCTGTTCGTTAAGGTAGCAAATCACCGGATCAAGCTCGCGCCAGACATTAGAATGCACCACAAAACGGCTCTCATCGCCTCCGCGCGATACCGGCGGCAACTGAAAAAAATCGCCCGAAAATATTACCTGAATTCCGCCAAACGGCTGATCTTTTTTGCGTACCGCACGGCACACATAGTCAACCATATCTAAGCGGTAATCATGAAGCATAGATATCTCATCAATAATCAGTATGTCGGTTTTCTCAATAATTTCTCGCCGACCCTTATTAAGCTGGCTGTCAAAATTATTTGGTAGAAAGTCGTGAATTCCAATCCCCGACCACGCATGAATTGTTGTACCGCCAATATGCGACGCCGCCAACCCTGTAGTGGCAGTAATTGACACGTGTTTATTTTGATGTTTTGCGAGACGAATAAATTGCTGCAAAACGTATGTCTTCCCCGATCCAGCCGGACCAGTTAAAAACACACTGTGGCCTTCCCCCATAATCTCTAGCGCTAATTGCTGCTTCATTCTTATCATTATACCTTTTTTTAAAATTATGGCGTATAATAACGATATGAAAAAAGCTTATGGTTTTACCGTAGTTGAACTTGCGGTGGTAATTGCCGTAATTGGCATTTTATCTGCTGTTACGTTAGTAAGTTATCGCTCAATTCAAATTCAAGCGCGCGATAACGCCATAAAAACCGCGGTTGCTCAGGCAGCCGACGCCCTTAAACTTCGGGCGAGCCAAAAAAATGAACGCGTCAATGTCCCCGGCACTGGTGACGGAAGTATCGCCGGCAACACCACAGCTGGTACTGGTCAAGGCTGGTTTCAATCGGGCACCTATGCCAACCCCATTGAAGATCGTTTAATTAGCGAAGGTTTTTTGCCTCCAGATTTTTCTAAAGAGTTAAAATCTTCTACCGTCAGTAACAATGGTCGAATACTCATGTTTTATTTATGCGAGAACGGAAGAAGCGCTGTGTATGCTAGCCTTAACGAGAACTCAGGTAAAAACGACGCCATTGCCACTGCTCAGCGATATAATTGCTACCCCACTAACCCCTCTACACCATTCAACTCCTATAATATGAACTACATAAGAGTGTTTTAATCATGAGTATGCCCCGCTCTTCATATCAGGCCTTCACTATCGTAGAACTCCTGATTGTAATTGTGGTTATAAGTATTTTAGCAGCCATAACCGTCACTGCCTACAACGGTATTCAAAGTAGAGCTCATGATAGTACAATCAAAAGCGACCTTCGATCATTTTATCAATCTGTTCAAATTAGCAATACCAAAGAAGGTGTATATCCTAAATGGTCTAGTGAGCTAACCGCCCTCTCCTTTAAGGCGTCGCGCGGCTCGTACAATACCGATAACTTCAATCTTGTATATTGCCCTCCGTATCCATACGATTCATCAACCAGTTTTGCGGTGCTTGGACGTAGTAAATCGGGTACAATTTTTTATCATGGCACAGATGGTAACGGTATTTATAACGGTAGCTACACCATGAACGATTATGTTGATATCTGTCTTGATCTTACCGATAAAAATAATGTTTTTGCCGGTAATTATGCCGCCGACCCGCAGCTATACGTAACATCGGCTGGCTATTCTCGATCAGCCAATCCGCAGTGGAATGCTTGGGTAGCAAATTAAAAACCCCGCATATCTATAGCTGCGGGGTTTAAAACTTTAATTATTTTCAGTATCTACAATACCACGCGGTGCTTCGCCCTCAGGTGGTGAAAGCAATTTTTTACTCTTTATCTCGTATCGCTTGCCGGTAACCTGACTAGTAATATAATCCTCATTTATAAGATTAATGAACGTATCAAGATCATTGCCGTCCATAATAATAATCGCCCCATTGTCATCAACCATTAAATCAAGCTCCATCTCATCGGCGTATTCAAGTGCTTGCTCTTGTGTAATTTCACCTACTTCAAGCTTTTGAAGTTTATTAAGCACTTTCTTTTTTTCACGCACCAAACTTTCAAGATCGAGTCCGTCGGCAAACGCTAAGTCGTACTTTTCAGAAATCTCTTTGCTTTTCTCATCGGCTACGGCGAGTTTTTTATACTCGTATTGGAAAAGGGTTTCAAATTTAGCGGGATTAAACGCAAAAATATCTTTGCCAATAATTAATACCTGATTGTCGCTTGGTACTTTTAATCCTACCTCCGCCTTAAACGAACCAAACGCACCTTCACGAAACTCCCAGGCGGTTGCCCCCTTTAATACCGAGCTTTGTTGTAATGCTTTTACCGAGTAAAAGGTTCGGTTTGGTTCATCTTTAAGCGTAAACCGCGCCACAATTCCTTTTATGCGCTTAAACTCATGTTCTTCCTCAGAAAACTCTACAATGTCGTGACGCTCTTTTTCAATTAGGTGCAGCAGCGTTTCGGCGCGGCCAACTTTATCGGTGGTAGTTTTAAGCAGTGTATTTTCTTCACCGTTATACTGCTCATATTCACGAACGCTCAGACCAGTTCCAGCACCTAAGGTTACAAAGTTTATGTAGTCGAACAAAAATAGTGGTTTAATTTGTGAAGCTAGTTCGGTAGAAAATCTAGTTGCATACGGCGTATAATTTTTGTTAAACAAAAAAAATTCTACATCGAAATTATTTTTAATCGCATCTGCGTGGTTAGCCCACAAAAAAATATCTGTCGGCTCCGTGTCGGTTGTATTCATCCCTGTCTCGTCTATCCTTATGTCGGTTTTTATTTAATAACGTCTAGTAATTAGTTTAACACGAGCATTAGCGCGGCATAGTTTTTTTACCGTCTATTCCCAGTCGAAACCATGCCCAAAATGACCATAGCGAGCGGTCTGCTCGTAAAGCGGGCGCGTTAAGTTAAGAAAGTTTGTTATACCGCGCGGCGAAAGATCGTAACCATTAATTTTTTCGGCTTCACCATCTATAATTACCGTTGCTTCTAGCGGCTGAACCACGCCAATAGCGTAAGCAAGACGCACATATACCTCGCTTGCTTTGCGCTGCTGCAAATAATCGACGGCAATTTTTCGCGCCATATACGCAGCACTGCGATCAACCTTAGAGGCATCTTTACCGCTAAATGCCCCGCCGCCAACCGGAATTCGAGGCCCGTAATTATCGACAGCTAATTTACGCCCAGTTAGGCCGGCATCGGCATCAAAACCTCCTACCTTCCAGTCGCCCGCAGGGTTAATGTAGAGTTTAATATTTTCGATTGATTCACACGGAACTACCAATGGTTCGTCGCGTAACCAATTTTTTACCGCCAACGCCAACTCTTCGGTACTAGCATGCTGAAAACTTGCTACAGCACTATGCACTTTACCATTTACCACCGTAACTTGCGTTTTGCCATCATGCGGCCACAACGCATATAGGCTTTGATTGAGCTTTCGCGCCAGTACCACTTCAAGCGGCAATAACTCCGGTGTGTCGCTACAGGCATAACCAATCATTATTCCTTGATCGCCCGCGCCACCTATATCAACACCTTGAGCAATTTCGGGGCTCTGGGCAGCGATATTTTCAATTAACTTTATGTCTTTACCCGCTAGTCGTGCTACAATATCGGCCACAGATACTATAGCGTTCGAAGTAACTTCGCCCGTTACAAATATCGTGCCGTGCCCTCCAGCTACATCTACAGCTACTCGTGCCCCCGGATCTTGCGTTAAGTGCGCATCTAATATTGCGTCGCTAATTTGATCACAAATTTTATCGGGATGCCCCGGACTTACGCTTTCGGCGGTTTTAAATTCTTGATACACAGACATAAAAAAGCTCCCTTCTATCTGCCCCAAGAAGCCAATAAGAATAATTAGAGTAACTATATCTTTCCTGGTTCTCAGGCTGGAGTTAGCACCTTACTTGTACGGCAGGTTGCTGATGGATCGTCGGGCCAGTCCCTCACCATACTCTTGATATTATTTTGTATATGTTTAGTGTAGCGAAATAACCAGCCTTTTGCAAATACAGTCACGCAAATAAACAGTTTAAAACTATAGTCGCACACCCTGACGTGCCTTGTTCGCCCATTCATCGGCCATCTCGTTACCTTCATCACCCTCGTGGCCACGCACCCAAATAAGCGTTGCCTGAGAGCTTTGATACAATGGGTAAACCTCTTGAACGAGATCTAGGTTTTTAATATCACCACCCTTTTTTTTCCAACCTTTTGCCTGCCAACCTGGCGCCCATTTAGTAATTACGTTAATCCAAAATTCGCTATCGGTGTATATTTTGCATGTTTTGCCACCTGCATCTTTAAGTGCTGCAATAATTGCCATGCCTTCCATACGTATATTTGTCGTTACACCGTCTTCACTACCCAGAATATGTGGCGTTAGGTCTCTAATTACTGCAAAGCCTCCGGGACCAGGGTTAGGACTTGCACTTCCATCTGTATAGTAAGTAATCATGTCTATATTGTAACAGCCTAGTCGCTACAAATTTCACCAATGTATGAATTATTACACCTTCAAGTTGCGCTTTCTTGTACAGTAAAACCTATAAACAAGGAGGATATATGGGAATTTTTGACGATATTAAGACACACGCGCAATCATTGGCAGACCAAGATGGCGACGGGCGTTTATCCGCTGCCGACCTTGAAGCTCTTAAAGATGGCAACAACGACGAAAAAATTGAAGCGCTTAAGCAAAAAGCTGACGCTAACGAAGACGGAAAAATAGATTTAGCTGATCTTAAAGGTGTTGCGAAAGATCTTTTTAATAAGTAGATAACGGGTAATTCATCTACTCGCTTTCAATCAGCCCTAACGAGTTTTCTCGCTGTGCGAGTTCATCGGGCGTAAGTTGTAATACGTAACCAGTTGGCATTTCGCCAGCTGGTAAAATCCCATTTTTATATAAATTAACTTCACCGTAGCTAAATCGGTGAGTTGTTTCATGGTCGCTTACACTAAAGCCCGACTCGTCTCTGTCTTCAACGTAACCGGCGACTGTATTCCATACTGCGTAGTGCGATAACGTTTGAACAACCGCCACTGGTTGCTCGTAAGTTTTTGCCTTATCTAAATCTTCAGCACGAAGCAATACACGCTTGTCGTAAAGCTCGTTTGCAGACTGAATTGGTGTTTCTTTTGTATTTGCTACATTCATTTACGCATATATTAACATAAGCGTAATACAATGTCAATATTTATATACTACAGCTGAGAGATTGCAATACGAGTTTGTTCGGTGGTATCTCGGTTACGCACGGTAACTGAGTCATCTTCTAGCGAGTCAAAATCAACTACTACACAGTAAGGTGTACCAATTTCGTCTTGGCGGCGATAACGCTTACCAATATTGCCGTTGTCGTCCCACATGACAGCTCCATGTTTTTTCTTAAGTAAACTATACACTTCCCGAGCTTTTGCAACGAGTTCTGGCTTGTTTTTAAGCAGCGGCGAAACAGCGTATTTAACTGGCGCTAAGTGCTCTGGCAACTGTAGATAAACCCGCTTCTCACCGTTTACTTCGTCTTCGCGGTAGCTGCTAGTTAATACGGCCATGAGAGCCCGCTCGACGCCAAAGCTTGGCTCAATTACATGCGGAATAAACTTTTCGTTTGTACCTTTAATGGTATATTCCATATTGCGGCCGCTATCACGCTGGATATTACCCAGGTCGAAATCAGTTCTATAGGCAATTCCCATAAGTTCTTCTTTACCAATTGGATAATCAAACTCAATATCAATTGTCTTTTTACTGTAGTGAGCTCGATCTTCTGCCGGCACATCTAGCTCGTGAATTGCTTCTTTAGGTAGACCTAGTGATTCTAAGAATAAATGAGTTTCCGCTAGTAGTTCGTCAAACGCCTCTTCCCACTTCTCTGGTCGAACAAAGTATTCAATTTCCATTTGTTCAAACTCGCGTGAACGGAAAACAAAGTCGCGCGGTGAAATTTCGTTACGAAACGCCTTACCCTGCTGAGCTATACCGAATGGCAAATCTGGATAAAAATTATCAACTACGTTTTTGTAGTTTGTAAAGATTCCTTGGGCAGTTTCTGGGCGCAGATAGCTCACTGAATTTTCATCAAATGTCGCACCTACATTAGTTTTAAACATCATATTAAAAGTACGTGACGACGACAATGGATTGCCATCAACGCTTTTAATTCCGTTTTCTATGATTGCAGCGTCCATCTGCTCCATGGTCATACCGTCTGGGTCGATCCCATTGTCTTTTAAAACGTGGTCGGTTCGAAAACGACGGTGGTTAACCGTATCTTCACACAAAGGATCGACAAACGTATCAACGTGACCACTGGCCTTCCAGACTTTCTGGTTCATCAAAATTGCTGCATCAACGCCGTACATGTCGTCGCGTGATTCTACAAAGTGTCGCCACCAAAGATTCATAATATTGCGCTTTAGAGTTACTCCTAATGGACCGTAGTCCCAGGTACCGCTAAGACCGCCATAAACTTCACTCCCCTGATAAATAAAACCGCGGCGCTTTGCTAAGCTTATGATTGATTCCATTGCCTGATTCTTAATTTCTTTAGCCATAATTAGACTTATTATAACAGACACACTAAAATGTAAACACTAGTTAAGCGCCGCGTGAGCCCGCGCAGTAGCCAAACATTCGCCCAGTACTGCCTCTGTTCCACCTATTTGCACCAACACATGTAGTGGCTTAGCCTGAAGCAGACGAAGTAGCGTAATATGCGAGCCAGTTAACTCGCCACGCAAACTTAACTGTAGGCCCGATTCGTTACTGTCATAACTGTATCTGTCATTGCTTTGCAAGCGAGCGCCATTACTATCGCGCTCAAGATTAAGTTGCCGACCAAGCAAGGCGCTGTATTGTAAATAAAACCAAGTTTTTATCAACCGCAAGTCAATTGATGGCGCATCGAGCGACATTAACACTTCACTTAAAACATTATACCAATCAGGCTCGTCAATCTGCTCGCTTGCTGCGCCAACATACTTCATTGCCTCATAGCCAAATTCCATTCGCCCAAAATCATCTAAAATATGACTGTAGTACTTTACCAACCGAGCCGACGTAAGGAGTGAAAGCGTCCCCTTGCCTTGCGATAACACCACGTCGCATACCGAAAAAAGTTCTATTCCGCCAGCTAAGCGGGATTTTTCTTTACGTACACCTTTTGCAATTACGGCACGTCGACCATGTGTCGTTAAGAGTTGTAAAATTCGATCGGTTTCACCGTAATTGGTGCGCCGAAGTACTATAGCGTGCGTGCGCTCGGTTTTCATTATGCAATAACCTCGGCGTGTAAATGTCGTTTAATGGCCGCCATAATGCCATTTGGCGTCATTGTTGCTTTATCTAAGACCTCAACTATACCGTAGCGACGACACACGTCATCTGGTAAGCGCTCGCTTATGCCGCTGCATAATATCACTGGTAATTGCGCTAGATCTTGGTGCGACTGCAGCTCGTTAAGCAGCGTAAATATTGTAGTGTGAAGCAGTAGCACGTCGGCTAAAATGATTTTTGGCGCCGTATCATCAATGGCATAAATTGCATCTTCGCCACTGGCTACGCCAACCGCCTTAAGCCCGCAGCGGCGTACCGCTACCTCAAGAACCTCGCGCATCCACGGGTCGTCCTCAATAATAATAGCGGCGGCAAAACTTTTGTTCATAATAACATCAACTGCTTAGAAATTGGCACGTCTATATAGTACGTAGAGCCACCTTGGCGATGGGCGCGCGAGCCGATTTTTGCCTGCATATTGCGCGCAAACTCACCAGCCAAAAACAATCCCAGTCCGCTACTTGCGGCTGTCGAGTCTGCTGCAGGCAATAAATTTGATTGTCTTTTTGGCATTTTTTCACCACCATACTCTCGCACTCCAATTCTAACTACGCTTTTTTTAGACTGCCCAATGTGCAGCTGTAGTATTTTGATGCTTTCGTTATATTTAAGCGCATTATCAATAAAGTTTACTAATACCCGGCGCAGTAAATCGCGATTAGCAATTATTGCCGGTGCAGTGCGTACTCGTGCTACTCGTATTTGCGCGCCTCGAGCCATACATAGTGGTCGATACTCATCGGCGATGTCTTTGCAAAAATACAGCGGGTTTATTGGCTCAAGAGGAAACAGCGATGATGCCGCACGATGAGCCGAAGTTAAATCACTTGTCAAACGCAAACCTCGTTCACTTGTTAATCGTAGGCGCTCAGCATACAATTGACGTTCCCGTAGCGTTAAAGAATCGTCCTCTAAAAGTAGCGCCAACTGGCGCATTAAAGAAAGTGGCGCTTTAAGTTCGTGCGCAGCTGCAACTAGTTCAAACGAAAAATTCCCCTCATTCACTACTCTTAGTGTAGCAGATGAGAGGAACCTAGGGAGCCTTAATTATTAAACTGTACAGTTTTCAAGACTTCATCGTAATCAGGCTTAAAGGTGTCTGCGTCGGTACTTAAGCGAATGGTTTTGTCGCGCACTCGCAGCAGAGTAACAGCACCACGCCGTGTATCGCTAAAGGCGCCATCGTAGCGTACGCCTGCGTTACCGTTAATCTCGACGTTCGAAATTTTTATAGCACCATCTTCTGTTAAGCGTTCGTACTCACGATTTACGTCATCGAAGTTTTTATTTAAAATTTCAACACGAACCGCGTAGCGACTATCTTCACGAATTGGCGGCACTACACCAGGACTTAGATAAGCTTTGTAGTCATTTCTATCTTGGCCAGAACTCTCTACAAAAACACTCCAGGTTTTAGGGTAACGAAACGTTACGCGACCGTATTCGTCGGGTCCAACAAATTGATCATTTGGCTCTTTTTCTCGCTCGGCAAATTTAGCCTCGCTTTCATCAGCCTGCTTTTTCACTGCTTCAGCAACTGCAACATCGGTGCGCGCATCGAAATTAGTTTTTAAATCGCTATATTGTACAAACGACCAGATTGCAAACGATCCAGCGGCCAAAAATAGCACAATAAAGGCAATTGCCGTCACGAGCCATCCGTTTACGACTCCAAGTTGAGATTTTCGAGTTTTATTCATGTGGTTATTATACTTATGGCTAATTAACCTGTAAAGGCTGCAACGTGTAAATATACATTGCACCCTTTTTTTGTTCGGGCGCATCAGCGTGTGGCACCCTAAAGCTATAACTTACAAAAGTAACTTTTTTACCAGTACGCTGCACATGAGTTCGCGCAAGATTATATAGTCGTCTAATATCGCGCGATTCACCAAACGTGTAAAATACCGTTACGTCATTAGGAAACTGTGCCTGCCAAAAATTAAGGCACTTTACCTTAACCAAGTGACGATAGCTATAGCAGCGCAATCGAGCAATCGCTACAAGTATCGGGTTTATCTCGTATCCTATGGCTCGAGCGCCAGCTTGGGCAGCTACCTTTAGCACTACGCCGTCTCCCGAGCCTATATCTACCACTACATCTTTGTTATTAAGAGCAATACTTTCAAATAAAGCTTTTACATCTTGCCTGTGGCTTGGAACATACGGGGCACCAATGAGTGCCGTTAATAAAAAAAGCGCTATAACAAATCCACTAATAATTCCTATAATCAGCATATTAAGCTAATTATTCTGCAGTCTGAGTGCTGTCAAATTGAGCCTTAATTACCTCTACTTCGTTCTCCATCGATTCGAGCTGCGCTTCAATTTCGCCCGAAAGCACTTCAATTTCTTGATATTTATCAAACGCCTCGTCAAGCGAAAACTCATCACTAGTAAACCACGCAGTCATCGCATCAAGTCGGTTCATCTTTTCTTCAATACTATTTTGCTCGTCTTTTGACATCTATTATCTCCGCATTTATTTCGTGTGAGTGAGTAGTGATATGAACTATTTCATCTGCTTTAATTGTACCACGCAGCACTGCATACCCTCGCTCCAGTACTCGCGCCGGGTTAAGTTCACGCGCCAGCTCATGACGCCAAGTGTAATCAGCGCGCGTACGCTTAACTGCCGCATCAAGATGCGCAAATGACTTTCGAACCGCCAACTGAGTGGCGTGGTGTTCATGTGCTATGTGCTGGCTTAACGCCAAAAAAACCCGCTCTCGTACTATACTTCGCAGCTCTTTAGTCACCGCTCCCTTGTGGGGAACAATAAGTTGCGCTGCGTGACTTGGTGTTATAGCAGCCACATCGGCCGCTAAATCTACTAACGAAGTATCTATCTCGTGGCCAATACCCGTTAGTACCGGTACGCGACTTCCGGCCACTTCTCGCACCAACTGTTCATCGTTAAATGCAGCCAAATCATCGGCGCTGCCACCACCCCTAATAATCGCTATTACCTCTGGCTGCCACGATGATGTCTGAAAATATTTAAGCGCGCGAATAATTTGATCTGGCGCATCAACACCCTGCACCTGAACATGCGCCAATTTATACTCAACCCCACCCCAGCGCTCCATTACCGTAGAGATAAAATCTTTATAGCCGGCAGCAGTTTGACTACTAATAACTGCAACTCGTTTTGGATAACGCGGGAGAGAACGTTTTTTATCATCATTAAACAGTCCTTCATCGCTTAGTTTTTTGCGTAAAATATCAAAGCTTTTTTTAATTGCCCCCTCGCCCTTAAGGCTATAGCGCGATACTGTAAAGCTAAACTTACCTTTCGCCGTCAGTTTTGGTTCGCCGTAAACCGCAATTTTCATGCCGTTTTGTAATGGTTGCCGCATATTCCATACTGTCATAAAACAATTTAGCGTGCCGCTCGAGTCTTTAATATCAAAAAATACATATTTACCCTGATTCACGCTAAAACTAGCCACCTCGCCCTCAATACACACACCCGCAAACGCATAACTAAGCGTTTGGTTGGCAATGGCAATAAAATCGCTAACGGCTAAAACGATTGGTGTGTTTGCCATATTTTAAAATCGTTAATTGATAAAACGCGTAGCCTGCCACGATAGTCACAGCCAGCAATAGTACACGCGCTAATAGCGTACCGGCAATTGCAATATCTGGTCGCACACCTACCGATGACAAGAAGGCAATCATGATGGCCTCGTACACGCCGGTACCACCCGGCGTAACCGACACGGCACTTGCCACCGAAGAAAGTCCGAATGCAATAATTAACACTGCCGGGCTTACACTTACGCCAAGTGCCAAAAATGCAACATATAGCAGTGCAACATCACAAACATTCGCCACTAACGACCACAAAAACGGCCGCCATAAAATTTTTTTATCTCTGCTTAGTTCTTCATAGTCATCATGGATATCAAGAAAAAAACGGACAATTGGCTTAGAGGCAACTTTTTTGCCCTTACCGCGCCGTGAGAAAAATCCAACTACTGCCGTAGAAACGCGCGCAAGACGTTCGGCAAATCGCACTAATCGGGCTCGGCTGTGCATTACATAATAGCCTACTCCTGTTACCAAAAGCAGCAAAACAATTAACATACCACTTAACAACGCAATATTTCTATCTACCGAATGATCGAGAATCAAAATTATAAACGCCACAAGCAACATAAGCGTAAAAGTAACGAAAGTTAAAAAGAAACGCACAACTTGTGCCATTGTGGCACGACCAGCACTTACGCCGTGACGGCTTAGTATCCAGGCTAGATACGAAAATCCCGCTGCCCCACCACTTGGTAGAATGTGGTTTACAAAGTTAAGCTCTAAACTTAGGCGGGTCATATACATATGCGACATATGTTTTAAGTTACCTTTAGCGCGCAAGTACGAAAATATCATTGAGCCAGTTGCGTAATAGCTTATAAACTGAATTGGCAAAATTAGCGCAAGAATCCAAAGATTAATTGAACCCATCAGCATCCAAGCTCGTTCTATTTCGCTCCAGCCAAAATACACTACCGCACTTAGCAGTAGAAGCGTGATAATCGTTAACCAACCTCTTACTGACATCTCTTATTATTATACACGCTCCCAGTAGCGTATAATAGGCACATGTATATAGCCCTACTTGGACGACAACCGTCACTTTCACTCGCAGAACTAGAGCGTCGTTTTGGCGCAAGTGCAGTTACACCATTCTTGCCGCACGCCGCCCTTGTTGATGCACCCAGTTTTCCACTTGAAGAAATTGGCGGAACAATTAAGGCGGGCAAAATAGTAGCAAAACTTACAGGCGATTGGCGCAGCGTAAGTATGAAGCTTGTAAAAGAATATGCTAGCGCCTGGCAAACCTCTGAAACTAAAATTACGCTAGGCGTGAGCGCATATGGGATTGACGTTAGCGCTCGAGAAGTTCAAAAAACTGGAATTGTTCTAAAGCAAAAATTAAAAAAACATGGCGTTAATCTACGTTTACTGCCCAATACCGAAGCCGCCCTCAGTTCTGCAACGTCGCATCACAATAAGCTGGGACTTTCGCAAAATAAAGTTGAGCTACTTGTAATAAAAAGTGGCCGTACAACTATAATTGCCGAGAGTATTGGTGCGCAAAATATCACCGCTATCGCCGCACGCGATCAAAAGCGACCAAAACGCGATGCATTTGTGGGTATGTTGCCGCCAAAATTAGCACAAATTATTATCAATCTTGCAGTTGATCCTTCACTCAACCGTACACCACGTATTCTAGATCCATTTTGTGGCACAGGCGTACTTTTGCAAGAGGCTGGCCTTATGGGTTACGACATTTACGGCACCGATCTTTCCGATAAAATGATTGATTATAGCCAAGAGAACCTAGCCTGGATATTCGCACGCCACAAGCATACACCTCAAATTACTCTCCATCAGGGCGACGCCATGACAACTACATGGCAGCAACCTATTTCGGCCATAGCCTGCGAAACCTACCTAGGGCAACCCTTTAGCGCACCCCCTTCTCCGGCTAAACTTAAAGAGGTGCAACGCAACTGTAATCATATTATTGGCAGCTTTTTGCGCAACCTTCACCCTCAACTAGCCAACGACACAACACTGTGTGTAGCAGTGCCCGCTTGGCGCACGCCCCAAGGCTCGTTTGTGCGACTTCCTCTCGCATCAACACCCGAAAAATACGGTTACAGCCTGCATTCGTTCACTCATGTGGATAGTCAAAATTTACTCTACGCACGTGACGATCAAATTGTAGGTCGACAACTATTGGTACTACGCAAGATTGCTTGACAATAAGTAGTCTGTAATTTACAATTGTAAAGATTGTTAGAGCAAAATTAAGGAGTCAATATGTCAAAAGTTAAAGCTGGTGGTTCAAGTAAGAACATTCACAATAACGCCGGTCAACGACTTGGTGTGAAGCGATTTGGCGGTCAAGCAGTAAACGCTGGCGAAGTTCTAGTTCGCCAAACTGGCGCTACTAAAATTGCTGGCCCTGGCACCTATGTCAGTCGCAATTTTACTATTCACGCTGCCGTTGAAGGTACGGTGAGTTTCCAGAAAGTAAAAAAGACTAAGTTTACAGGCAAATCTGTACCGCGAACTCAAGTTATTGTTACTGCCGCCTAAGGTAAAAAACATTTATAAAAAAGCTGCACAAATGTGTAGCTTTTTTCTTTAGAACGTATACTAGCGCCTTATACTAAAACCCCCCTAGACAGATTAAACTGTAGGGGGTAATACACTTTCTGATTTACTTTTTACTCTGATGCAAGATGGTGCTTAATGCGGTCTACTACGTCGCTAATAACCACTTGTGATTTTACAAGATAATCGTCTACACCAAGTGCTTCTGCGCGCTCTTTATCTTTAGATTGCGAGAGCGCCGTAAGCATTATCACTCGAATATTGGTTGTTTCAGGAGTGTTGCGCAAAATATCAAGCACATCAAAACCGCTAATCTTAGGCATCATAGCATCAAGCAAGATAAGATTGGGTTTGTATTCTATGGCGGCGGCTAAAGCATCTTCACCATTATGCACTTCTCTAATATCAAAATTTTCAAGTTCAAGCCGAGAACGATAGACGCTCGCTAGAGCAGTATCGTCTTCGACTAACAATATTTTTTGCTTATCCATATCTGTACCTATACTACAGTGCCGCTTTTAAAAGCACAAGTGTTAATCTCTTAGGCTTTCTAGTGCGGCGTCTAGTTGAGGATCACGATTAGCATTTACGTCTTCAGCACTTAGCTCTACACGCTTGTCAGGCTCAATTCCATCTTTAGTAATATTTTTGCCTTTCGGGGTATACCACTTAGCGATAGTTACCTTAAGCTGCCCGCCATCGCGTAGCGGAATAAGCTGCTGCACACTTCCCTTACCGAATGTTTTTTGACCCACTAACGTTGCTTTGTTGTACTCTTTTAGCGCTCCAGCTACAATCTCACTGGCACTCGCACTCGTTTCATTTACCAAAATAGTTGTTGGCGTATTTTGTAAAATTGGCGAGCCTGTTGAGGTGATAGTATCAATAATTTTATCGCCACGACGCTCTGTAAGTACCGTTTCATTATCGAGCCAAATGCCAGCTACCGCTTGTGCGGCCGTTACATGCCCGCCGCCATTACCACGCAGATCAAGCACGACACCTTGTACATCGTTCTCTCTAAATTCATTAGCGGCCTTACGTGCAAGATTACCGGTCTCTTCGTCAAAACGAGATATTGTAAGAATGCCAATATTATTTTCAATTTTAGACTCAACGCTAGGTGTAGAAATTTCTTCGCGTACAATTGCTTTTTCAATTAGTTCATCACTACCATCACGACGCACACCAACTTCAACACTGGTGCCAACCTGACCACGAATCTGCTCTACAACGTCGTTTACTGAACCATTAAGCACGGCCTTGTCGTTAACACTTACTATTGTGTCGCCCGCCTGTAAGCCCGCCGCTTGAGCCGGAAAACCATCTAACACACGAATAATTGTCGGATTGTCATTACGCTGACCAATCTCGGCGCCAATGCCGCCACCAATTGAACCGCTTAATTCGTTATTAAACTCTTCGGCTTCACTTGCGCTCATGTATTGAGTGTACTCATCACCTACAGCCTCTACCATGCCTCGCACGGCGCCTTCTTCAAGTGTCGTCGCGTCCATCTCGCCTGCATAATTTGCTTGTAGCTCATCGTAGGTTGATTGCAGTGAACCGGTTTCTAGATCTTGAACGCTCGCATCGTTACCAAATAATTGCGCGGTCGATACTGCAATTTCATCACTTTTTACACCAACGCTAAATGCCACCACCGCTACAAGTAGCATAGCTGGCACAAAACTCCTCTTACGCCAACCAAATTGCTTACTTAGTCTACCCTGCTGTCTGTCTTGCATTACACCCTACTTTTTTACTTATTCTATATAAAGTATACCGCACTTACGTAGAGCGAGTGCGGTATATATGTAGTAAAGATTACGCTTTTAAAAATAGATGTAAGTCATTCCAGCTGCCGATCGTTCGTAATAACGATATAGACCGTCAAGACCAAGGTTGTAGTCGGATACAGTTACCGTATTGCCGTTTACAGCCTCTACGTACATAACGTGCCCATAAGGACCGCCATAGGTGACTGCTGCTGCTCCAACACGCGGTGTTGAGCCAGTAGCAATCCCTGAAGCTGCAGCTCGAGCAGGCCAGTTTTTAGCATCTGCCTTGCCCGTAAAGCCCCAGCCTGGCATTTTACTACCAATTTTAAAGGCTACATAGCTAGTGCACTGCCGCGAATACATTCCCCAGCTGTCTACGTGCGCATTAATTGGTGAGTTTGCCCAAATTGCTGGGTAGCCACCATTACCAGATGATGCCGCAGGAATGCCAGAAATGCCACCGCTTGAGGAGCCAGCAGAGGCGCGAATAGCTGCTAGGTTAGCTGCAATTTGCTCTTGTTTAAGCTTGTCAATTTCAGCATTCTTAGTTTCTGCAAGCTGACGATAATTGTTTTCGTCATTTCGCGTCTCTTCCACCAAACGAGCTTGCTCTTGCTCTTTTTCCGCTAATAATACGCGTTGGCTTTTTTGCTCTTCTAGAACCACTTCAACATTCTTTTTGTCATCTTCAAGTTGACGCTGTAATGTATTAATTTCAGCAATGGTAGTTGAAAGTGAATTTTGAACAGCATTGCGATATTCTTGCTTATCAAGGTAATCACCAATGCTATTACTACTCGCTAACATTTCGAGCGGTGATATTTGATCGTCTACGTACATATCGGCAAGCAGTGTACCTAATGCTTCCCTATTTTGCACAATCTTTTTTTCATTTGTTTGAATGTTCGTTACAAGCGTAGCATGCTTGGTTTGACTTTCGTTAATTGCAGCCTGAATAGATTCGGCTTGCGAACGCAACTGCGACAACGCAGCCTCTAGTGTACTTGCAACTTCACCTAGGCGGCCAGCTTCGCCAGAATAATTCGACGCCTCTTGGGCACGCGCTCGGATTTCGGCATCATAATCGCGAGCGACCGCGACAGAACCCAGAGCGATTGGCGCTGAGCCTGCCATCAACACCGCTGCCGCAACAAGACTGGCCTTGTTGAACAACGAAGCTGAAACGGGTGTGGTGGACCTTTGTTTCATTACCTCTTATCGTACCATAAGCATAATGTGCCGTCAAACTCTCACCACCTCTGTAAAAACGAGATTATTTAAATTTTTAAATATTTTCGTGTGGCAAAGTAAGATGATATAACACCAATTAAAATACCAAGAATTATCATGCCTAGCAGCACAAGGCCAATCAGCGCAACCGTGTCATTAATAGTCGTGGCAACTGGCAACCCGTACTCAACCAATGGCTCACGCACGGCATAAAGCAGTACTACACCAAGAATAGTTGCAACTACACCAGCCACAAAACCATACATGCTTGCCTCTACAATAAACGGTCCGCGAATAAAGTTTCTATCGGCACCAATCAGTTTCATCATGGCAATCTCTTCTTTACGGTTAAAAATAGCCATTCTAATAGTGTTAAACACAATAAGTGCAGAGATAACAATAAACACTAGGGTCGCAATTCCACCAATACGCTCTGCAAAACTTACCCATTTTGTAATATTTTCAATTGCCTGACGCCGCTCACCCGCAAACGAAGGCTCGCGCTCAGTATCTCTGTTGTCAATGTAAACTTGGTTCGAGTCGACAAAACTATTAAGCTGACTCACATCGTTAATGTCGTGCAGCGAAATTCGGACTGTTGCTGGCAGACGATTTGTTGCTTCTGATAAAGCCTGCAAGGTTTCCTGATCACCTTTCTGCTGATCTACCTGAGCCCTACGTGCGTCTTCTGGGCTAATATAGCGCACACGCTGTACATTACTTAAACTCTCAAGATCATTAGTTATAGTAGCAACGTCATCTTCGCGCACATCATTTTTTAAATAAATAGACATATCAATCCGGCTGCTAATATCACTCACTGTATCTACTAATACGCCACGGGCAGCAAATGTTGTAAATACAATTAACAACGTAATTGTCATAACCGCCGTTGCCGCCACGGTAAGCCACGCGTTACGACTAAAGTTATTCACGCCATAGCGAACCATTCTTAGACTAGTAAGCATACGACGTTTATTGCGTTTTTGCTGCGCAAAACTACGTGCAGACATTTTCTTTTTTGCTTGGCTCATTGTCGATAACTCCCTTGCGCTTGATCGGAGGTAATTTTTCCGTGTTCAAGTGTAATCACTCGACGTTTTAATTTATTTACAATTTCAACGTTATGCGTAGTAAGTAACACGGTCGTGCCATACTTATTAATTTTTTCAAGTAAACGAACAATGTCCCAACTATGTTTTGGATCAAGATTTCCGGTTGGCTCATCGGCTACCAATATTTTAGGTTGACGCACAATAGCCCTAGCAATTGCTACGCGCTGACGCTCACCACCCGACAACTGGTGTGGAAAATTTTTTTCTTTACCTTTTAGCCCTACTAACTCAATTACCTTAGGAACGGTATTTTTAATCTCTCGATTTGTCATTCCGGCAATTTCTAGGGCAAAAGCTACATTTTCAAATACCGTACGCTGCGGTAAAAGTTTAAAATCCTGAAACACCACGCCAATTTTACGACGTAGCAGCGGAATGTGCTTGTCTTTTAGCGTATCGTAGTCAATTCCGCCCACAACAATTTTACCGCTACTTGGTTTTTCTTCGCGCGTAAGCAGTTTTAGTAGTGTAGATTTTCCAGCACCACTCGTGCCAACTAAAATAACAAACTCCTTAGGTTCAACATGAAGACTAATCCGATTTAAAGCCGGCTTCATGTCTTTGCCGTACGTTTTTGTCACCCTATCTAGCAGAATCATATATTTCTATTGTAGCATATGCGGTTTATGTACCGCGAGCTAGTTTTTTTCTGCCTGCTGCGTTAAATAGGCGTCAATAAATCCATCAATTTTACCATCTAATACTTTTTGAGTATCGCGATCTTCGTGCTTAGTACGGGTATCTTTTACCAGTGAATACGGGTGTAATACGTAGTTACGAATTTGCGCGCCCCAACTCGCCGACTCACCGGCCTGTAGCTCGCTAATGCTATCGGCGTGCTGTTCTAAACGTAATTGTGTTAATTTAGAACGTAAAATTTTTAGCGCCGTTTCTTTATTTTGCAGCTGCGAACGTTCGTTTTGAATAGCTACCACAATGCCCGTCGGTAAATGCGTTACTCGCACGGCGCTATCGGTAGTGTTGACACTTTGGCCACCGTGCCCGCCAGCACGATAAACATCGATTTTCAGTTCGCTATCTTCTAGCTTCACTTCATCTGGCTCGTCAATTTGCGGCAAAATTTCTACAAGCGCAAAACTAGTTTGGCGTAAATTATCACTGTTAAAAGGACTAAGTCGCACCAAACGATGCACGCCATGTTCACTTTTTAACTTTCCGTACGCATAAGGGCCTGAGAGCGTAATAACACTGGTTTTTATGCCGGCCTCGTCGCTAGTAGATCGTTCAATCGTAGTGCTAGAAAATAACTGTTGCTCGGCGTAACGAAGATACATGCGCTCTAACATGGCAGCAAAATCTTGCGCATCAAGACCGCCAACACCGGCCGAAATTCGCAGTACTACATCGTGGTTATCGTAGGGGCCGCTAAAATGAATTTCTTTTTGCAGCTCGCTAAACTGTTGTTCTAGTGCGTCTATCTGCCCCCTAAACTCTTCCAGTAATTCATCGTCGCCCATCTCTAACAGTTCGCCTATATCGTGTAGTTGAACCGCAAGAGTCTCCCATGGCTCAATGCTATTTTTTAGTTTAGAAAATTGCTGATTTTTTAACGTTGCTCGCGCCGGATCATTCCAAATTTCCGGGGCGTTTACTTCTATTTCTAGTGCTGCAAGTTGCCGTTTTTTGGCAGCTAGATCAATCGTTCTGCTGGCCGAATCAACTTCACCCATCAATTCGCGTACCTTTTTTAAAAGCGGCTGCATAGCTATAAAACCTGCGTTTGCGCCAATGCTTGTACGCGTTTAATAAATTGGTCGCCACGTTCTTTATAATTTTTAAACATGTCAAAACTTGCCGCTGCGGGGCTTAACACTACTGTATCTCCACGATGTACATATGCGCCAAGTCTCTCAAATAATTCATCGTAATTACCCTGCACCTCGACAATTTTCGCTGAATCCACCCCGGCTTGTTGCAAATTGGCTATAATTTTACGTCGATTTGCGCCAATGCAATATACTTTTTTAAGTAGTTCGCTTTCGCGTAACGTCTTAGCTAATTCCCTGTAGTCACCACCCTTGTCGTAGCCGCCGATAATTAAATGCAGCGAGCCACTAAACGCCTTTACCGCCGCTAGTGCGCTGCCAGGCGTTGTAGCAATGCTGTCGTCGTAATACGAAACGCCTGCTACATTTGCAATAAATTTTAGGCGATGTTCAAGGCCGCTAAACTGTCCCATAGCTTTTAAAATATCATTTGAAAGTTCTGCTGTAATAGATTCTTTTGCGTAGCGTTCAATATAGGTAAACGCCGCAGCCAGTGCCATACAGACATTGGTAAGATTATGTTCTCCGGGAAGATTAATGTGCTCAGTTGTACCAATTACCTGCTTTTTATAAATAAAATTTTGATCTTTAATGTACACACTGCTTGGCGTTGGCACAGCTACAATTTTAGATTCTCCGGCGCTTGCTACCTGTGCTGACATTTTATTATTCGCATAGTAAACACAAGTATCTTCGCGAGACTGATATCGCGTTATGTTAGATTTTGCCGCTACATACTCCTCTATGCTAGCGTGTACATCAAGATGATCAGGCTCCATCATGGTTACAACTGCAATTTGCGGCGACGCGGTCATATCCCATAACTGAAAACTACTTAACTCATACACAACCACATCGTACTCGTGTGTTTGCTCAAGCACATCAAGCGCCGGAACGCCAATGTTACCCACAACAATGACACGAAAACCAGCGGCGCGCAAACCATCCGAGATAAGACTTACCGTCGTACCCTTGCCTTTCGACCCTGTTACGCCAATAATTGGCACCCCACACTTGGCAAAAAATTCAGTACTCGCCGATGTAATATTCGGTTGCCGTAGCAATTCTCGCGGTGGTAAACCTGCAGTGCGCACAGCTAAATCGGCAACCGGTACACGCTCAAAACACCCCTCGCCACTTTCAATTTTTACACCTTCAATTGCTGGACTATCAACTTGCTCTCCGGCAATAATAAATTCAGCCTGAGGGTATTTGCGTAAAAAATACGACAAGTTTGATTTACCCTCAACGCCGTATCCAGCAATCACAATTTTCATGCTAGAACAATTGCTCCAACTTATCGGAAAGTAACGCCAATTGCTCGCGCTCACCGCTTGTTACACCAGCAAGAACCCAGGTATTGGCGGCAAAAAATTCGCGCGCCGTGTCTATCATGCATTGACGGCTCACTCCCTGAATCATCTCTGGTACCTTGTCGTAATCTTTTACTACGTCGTCGGCAAAAAAACGATGAGTATAATAATTACTAATTTGCGCCACGGTTTGCGCACCCATTTGGTAGCGCCCTACAGCGTATGATTTTGCAGCAGCTAACTCTTCATCGGTAATTTTGTCATCAAGCACCCGACGCAGTTCACGTACCATAATTGCAAACAGTTCGTCAGATGTATCAAGATTAACTTGCCCACCAAAATCCCAGCTACTGTTGTTAAAGCCAATACTAGTGTCGCTAAACATTCCATAAGCCAAGCCTTTTTTACGTGCGGCGCCAAAAATTCGTGAACTCATAGTACCTGTTAAAATATGGTCAAGACACGCCATAGCGTCACCCTCGGTGTCGCTTAATTCGCGCGGAATCATCATCGACCAACCGAATGTTAAATTAGACGCTTCTTTGCGACGTATAAGCACTGGTCGTGACTTTTTATACTCGTCTGTTGGCACATTAAAACGCTCACCCGCTTCTAACTGCCAATCTTCTAACTGACGAACAATATCTTTACGTCGTTCACCAATTTTCCCCGCAATTACAAAACGCATATTTTTTAAGGTATGCGTGCGCGCGTGGTGCTCTTTAATATCTTTAAGTGTAACGTGAGGAATTACCTTAAGGCGCTGCGAATAAGTTAATATGTCTTCGCCTAGCGCCTGCTGTACTCGCGGCCATAACACGCGGTTGTGGTTATTAAGATATCCGGTTAGCTCACTTTTTACATTGCCTTTTTCGCTTGTTAGTTCGGTAGGACGAAATTTTGGTGTACAGATTGCCATTCGCTGTAAATCAAAAATTCTGTTCCATTCAAAGTCGGCGCAAATCGCTTCGTACACCATGGCAATATCAGAGGTATACGCATTATGATATGCACCATTTTTAGTAAATTCATGTTCATAATCATGCTCGTTTTTAAAATGCTCATTGGCACCAAATGCCATATGCTCCATAATGTGCGCCGCTTCATACACGTCGTTCGAACGAACATAACGATTTCCAGCCCGAAAATGAAACTGAAAACTCATTACACTTGCACCCGGCACATCAATTAATAAGCCGCTTGCACCGTTTTTTAATACCACCTTTTCTACTGAATGTTGCATATATTTTTAACTTTTTACTTTCTCCACCCGAACTTTTTATTACTTACGGTTCTTTTTCTTGTTCTGACGCTGAGCTTTCTTTTTCTTACGAGCATCATTTTTAGCTTTATTTACTTCATTAACTGTGGCGGCTTTTTTAACTTTCTTAAAATCATCATCGCGATTTTTTTCGCCAGATGTTACTTCGTTCACACCTTTTGAAGTTGACGCCTCAGCCATACGAGTTAATTCGGTGTCGTACTCGTCGTCATCGGCAGCCTTTACTACGGCGTCGCTCAAGTGAACAGTAAACACAGCCCTTAGCACTTCGTCGCGCAAATTCTCCTGCAAACTTTCAAATAACTTTTGCGATTCGCTTCGATATTCTACCAACGGATCTCGTTGACCTATGCTGCGCCAACCAATACCATCTCGAAGGTGCTGCATATTCTCAAGGTGGTGCATCCATAATTCATCAAGTACGGTCATATACACTTCGCGCTCAACCTTGTGCAGCATATCGTCGCCAAGTTCATCTTTTTTGGCCTGATACAACTTGTTAATTTCTTTAAGCGCCATTTCGTAGCGTTTTTTGTCGTTCTTTTCGCTACCAATCGCCGACAGTTTCTTTGAGCCGATAGTTAAGTAATCAAAGCTTTTTTCAAAATTTTTATTATTTTTAGCTGGCACAAGAGTAAGTGCTCGGGCTTTTTCACGAATAAGGCGATGGATTTCTGGCTCAATCGTATCACCCATTAAAATTTTGTGGCGCATAGTGTAGGTAACACGGCGATGACGATTAATCACGTTATCGTACTGCACCACTTGTTTACGCGAATCGTAATGGTAACCTTCTACACGCTTTTGAGCGGCTTCTAGCGTTTTTGATACGGCTGCATTTTGAATCGGCATATCTTCGTCCACTCCAAGTCGGTCAAGAATTGCCGCAATACGCTCGCCCTGAAAAATACGCATAAGATCATCTTCTGCCGAAACATAAAACTGTGTTTCACCCGGATCTCCCTGTCGCCCACCACGGCCGCGCAGCTGGTTATCAATACGGCGCGATTCATGTCGCTCCGAACCAATAACCACAAGACCGCCAATTTCGGCCACGCCTTCACCAAGCTTAATGTCGGTACCTCGACCAGCAATATTGGTCGCTAGTGTAATTGCACCTTTTTGCCCAGCCTTCTCAACAATTGCCGCTTCGCGCTCGTTATTTTTGGCGTTTAAAAGTTCGTATCCAATACCCTCTTTGTCAAGGTATGCGGCAATCATTTCATTTTTTACAATTGAGCCAGAACCAACCAACACCGGTCGTCCGGCAGCGTGGTGCTCTTTAATCGCCTGCGCAACTGCTTTAAGTTTTCCTTTTTCGGTTTTAAAAATGAGGTCTTGCTGATCTTTACGCTGCATGGGGCGGTTCGAAGGAATTTGCACTACATCAAGGCTATACACTTGCTGGAATTCTTCAGCTTCAGTGAAAGCCGTACCGGTCATACCGCTCAATTTATTATACAAACGGAAAAAGTTTTGGAACGAAATGGTTGCCAGCGTGCGACTCTCTTGCAGTACTGGCACGTTTTCCTTGGCTTCAATTGCTTGATGCAAGCCTTCGTTGTAGCGACGACCCTGCATTAATCGGCCGGTGTGCTCGTCTACAATAATTACTTCGCCGTCGTTTGTTACCACGTAATCTTTATCGCGCTTAAATACGATTTGCGCTTTAAGAGCCTGTTCAAGATGATACACCGAGCGAATATGCTCGGGGGTGTAGAGGTTTTTTATACCTAATAATTTTTGAATTTTCTCGGTACCTTCATCGGTAAGGGCGACACTTCGACGCTTTTCATCAAAAATGTAGTCTACAGGCTCTAGCTTGCCGGCAATTTTTGCAAACTGATAGTAGCTATCTGGATTTTCAGCAGCTGGGGCAGAAATAATCAGCGGTGTACGAGCTTCATCAATTAAAATCGAATCGACTTCATCGACGATAGCAAAGTTTAACTCGCGCTGACGAAGCATGGTCGCTTCACTCTCCATGTTGTCGCGCAAATAATCGAACCCAAATTCGTTATTAGTGCCGTAGGTAACGTCGGCCGCGTAAGCCTCTTTACGCGTGACCGGTCGAAGTTTACGCATCCGTGGGTCATCGTGGGCGTCATTATCGTAGTCTTTGTCAAAAATGTACGATGCATCTGCTACAATCACCCCTGTTGTCAGGCCTAAAAAGTCATATAACTCGCCCATCCAACCAGCGTCACGTTGCGCTAGGTAATCGTTTACCGTAACTACATGCACACCTTTTTCGCTTAGTGCATTAAGATATACGGGCAATGTTGCTACAAGAGTCTTACCTTCACCAGTTTTCATTTCGGCAATGTTTCCATCATGAAGCGCCATGCCACCCATTACTTGCACATCAAAGTGACGCATGCCAAGTACGCGCTGGCTTGCCTCACGGGCAACCGCAAATGCGTCACTAAGCACCGTGTCGAGCGTTTGTTTTTTATCCTTTTTTAGTCGATTTTTAAGCTCAGCTGTCTGCTTTTTTAGCTGCTCATCTGACATTTTGGCGTATGTATCGGCTAGGCCGTTTACAATGTCTGCTCGCTTGCGTAGTTTAGCAACTAACTTTTTTTGTGGATCCCCAAATACTTTTGAAAGTGCCTTTTGTCGGCTAACCATTCTATTTTACCCCTCACTTAACGGAAAATTCTCTGTCTACTGCCTCATAGTATACGCTGTTTAGGCCTACAAAAAAAGCCCCGTCGTTAGGTAAAACGGGGCTTTACGGCTAAAAAACACCTATGCGTCGCGACTATTTGCGCTCGCCAACCGTGTTGCGTTACGAACAAAATAGTTTCGCCTGCCTACGTGCGGTAAAAGCTGCTGTTTGTACTTTTTAAATTGTGTCTGCAACTTGGTCTCAATTGCATCAATTGCTGCGCGGGGATCATCGGCCGATTCTTTAGCTAGAATTGTCTTATCGGGTACGCTCATAATTGCCTCAACTTCAAAGAGTGCCTTATGGTCGTGAGTTACCGACTTAATTTTTACATCGGCCGTAGCAGTTTTGCGAGCGTGCCGAGGTAAAAACTTATCGAGCCGACCAATTTTTTTGGCAATATAATCGCCAAGCTCGTTAGGTACTTCATATTGTATTCCGGATATATCGAGAGAATGTATCATGCTCTGCTCCTCCTTAAATATGGTTGTACTTTTATTATAGCACTGTTCGGCCGCCAAGGTACGGTACAAGCGCAGCAGGCACTCGCACATTTCCCTTTTCGTCTTGCCCGTTTTCAATTATCGCAATCATTGCCCTGCCTAGCGCAAAGGCTGTAGCGTCATTTGTGTGTACCAGCTCTAACTCACCGTCCTCACGACGAACTCGGGTGTTAAGTCGACGAGATTGATAGTCGGTCATGTAATCGGCGGTGTGCGTTTCGCGGTACTTATTTTGCCCCGGTAGCCACGCCTCCATGTCTACACCGCGCGCGTTTGGCTTGCCAATATCTACCGAACATTTTTGTAGCACTTGGTACGGCACCTCTAGTTGCTGTAATAAATATTCTTGTATTGCCACAAAAAGCAAATGCTCGTCGCGACTGGTCTCGTGCGTAGAGAAACTCTCCATCTCAAGTTTATCGAATTGGTGCATGCGAAGAATACCTTCCATGTCTTTACCGTAAGTACCGGCTTCGCGGCGAAAACTTGTTGCATAACCTAAGTAACGAACCGGTAGTTCGCTTTCGTTAAAAATCTCGTTAGCGTGCATGCTTCCTAGCACATGTTCGGCACTACCCTGAAGCCATAAATCTTCGCCTTCAATTTTATAACGATCGTCTTGCGGCTCAAGTCGATCCATCGCATCGTAAAGATCAGTTCGAATCATAAGTGGTGGTAAAATAGGCGTAAACGGTTTTACACTCACCTCTAGGCCTGCCTCATCGGCAATTGATTTAATTACCCTCTCGTTCGATAAGGTCGTCATTACAAATTGCACAATAGCCATTTGAAGCAACACCAAATCGCCCTTAATGTAGGCAAATCGAGAGCCAGCAACCTTAGCGGCTCGCTCTTTGTCTAGCCAGCCACGAGCTTCGGCAATTTCATAATGATTCTTCGGCGCAAAAGTAAATTCTGTGGGTGTGCCGTACGTTTTAACCACTACGTTTTCTTCGTCACTTGCACCAAATGGCACGTCACTATCGGCCATATTTGGCACTGCTTTTAGCATAATTTCAAAATCAGCGTCAATCTGTTTTAAACGCGCCTCAAGCTCCATTAGTTGCTCTTTAATAGCCTTCCCCTCGACAATTAACTCGGCAGGAGGCACGCCGCCACCTTTCATACGCGAAGATATATCGTTTCGCTGCGCTCGCAGTGTTTCAACTTGCCCTAAAAGCTCACGACGCGACGAGTCAAGACTAAGTAGCTGACTAATCGACACCTTGTATCCTTTGTTGGTGGCATTTTGCTGTACTAGTTCTGGATTCTCACGGATAAAACGTATATCTAACATGCTATACATTGTAGCACTTTTTACGCAAGCGGCAGAACGGATAAAAAATTACTCGTAGAAATAGCCGCCCTGCACCCAAGCTGGACCAGGGCTTTCGGTTTGCCAGTTACGACCTGAGCAACTAAAGCCGGGACTTTGTGGATGTGGCTGGCCAGCAGGTATTGACTCCATGCGAACAATTCGCAAAATATAATACGGACCACGGGTTACATCACAGCCTGAAAGTCCCGCGCTATATACATAATACTCATAACGATACGTGGTGTCGTTTATTGGATCGACCGGTAATGAACGGAGATTAGACGTAGTACCTACGAGATTTTGAATATAGCTTGTAGGGTATTCATTGCTTCGAGCCCAACTAGACGAGCCAGTTGCCCGCTGCGGAATAGTATCCGAACGAAGAATAAACGTATCGAGTGCTTTTTGCAGCGTCGCCATATCTTGAACGCGGCGCGAATCACGCGCATCACCCTGAGTATTGCTAAACGTTGCAATTGTAATGGCCGCCAAAATAGCAATAACTGCAATTACCACTACAAGCTCAACTACAGTAAAACCACTGTTTTTTGATTGAGCAAATGCTCGGCACGCTCGAGAAAATATAACCATATAAAAAGTATACGCCTGCCATAAGCGAGATGGCAAGCGTATTAGTAGTTGTTTGTTATTATTCGGTACGCAGCGCCTCAATTGGATCAAGCTTTGCCGCTTTACGACTTGGAAAGTAACCGGCCGCAATAGCAATAAGAATAAGACACGCTAGTAGTACAAGTGCATGCCATGGCACAAACGCTAGCAGATAATTACCCTCACCGAGCTCAAGTGTCTTGTTAATAAACGGATTTAGTAACGCCGTTGCAAGTGCCGCAAGGCCAATGCCTATCACGCCACCCAAAAAGCCAATCCAGGCAGCCTCGTAGCGAAACAGTCGCGAAACATCTCGTCCACGCATACCAAGTGCCTTCATTAAACCAATTTGCGATGTGCGCTCTAACACCGAAATATACTGAGTGTTAATTATGCCAAATAGACTAGCAAGCAGCGCAAGAATACCAAATCCAGCAACAATATATTGCAGTACATTTACAATTGTAAATATGAGCGATTGTAAATCTTCAGCCGTTTGAGCAGAAAAACCTTCAGACTCTAATTCAGCTTTAACCTTTGCCGGATCGTACCCTTCGGCTGCCTTAGCGGTAACGCCAAGGTATTTTTGGTAAGAATCGGTGCCTTCAGTTGTAAATTCGGCAATCTCTTTAGCTGTTTCGGCCGACACACTAGCAGCCGTGGTTGCCGTAAAGCTTGTAGACGACTGCTTTGTAACCGCCACTACACTTGTGGTAATAGTGCGTGTTTCACCTTGCGCTCGTCGGGCCAACCCTTCAACCCCTTCGGTCGCAATTACTTCGCGAGCCTCGGCTTCACCTAGAGTACTAGACGGCTGCACAATGGTTAACCGCACTTCGTTCCCTATTAACTCTTCTGGCGATACGCCAAGGGTTGTTGCAAACCCTTCGGGCAAGACGATTTCATCTGCCGCAATCGAGGTGCCTTTTTCGGGTAACTTTCCGGCAGCAACTTCACTAATTACATCGGGATTATAGGCTGCTACTTCAGCCGAATAACGTGTATCGCTCTGCGAAAACTCAATTGAGCGCACTGATAGCTGATAGGTTGGCGTAACGTCAGTTAAATCATCACGAGCTGCCAATCCATCTATCGCCTCTTGGTTCATTAACTTTAGTGAACGACCGCCTTGCTCGGAAACGTCAGCATCATACTCTCGCAATCCTGTACTTGCCGTACCACCAGATTCAAACAGCGAATCATCTTGCACTATAAACAGCGCCTGCGGATCAACATTAGATTGAATAAGATTATTTGAGTAATTTCGCGTCCCCTCTCCAGCCGCTAAACTCATCATAATTGTAAACGCACCAACTGCAATTGCTAAACTCGTTAATAGTGTGCGAGCTTTTGCCTGCTTAAGGCTACGTCCAGCGCGCCGTAAAGTATCAGCAATTTTCATATTAAATCTTTCCTTTCGCTGTGGTGTTATCACGAATTTCTTGCACGCGACCATCACGTATAATAATCTGCATGTCACATTTTTCAGCTAATTCGGGGTCGTGGGTTACAACAATTAACGTCGCATTTTTGTCTCTGTTGTAGCTAAAAAGCAAATCTTCAATTATGCCGCCCGTGGTAGTGTCTAAATTACCAGTTGGCTCGTCGGCAAAAAGGATTTTGGGATTATTAACGATCGCTCGAGCAATAGCAAGACGCTGTTTTTGTCCGCCAGAGAGGTCTTTGGCTTTTGATTTAGCCTTTTCTCCAAGCTCAACCGAGTTGAGCGCGTGCATAATTAACTCTTTTCGTTTACTTGCCGGCACTTCAGCAATTTCTAGCGGCATGCCAACGTTGTCGTAACACGATTCTTTACCCTGCACAAAAAAACTTTGAAAAATAAAACTCATTTGGCGCGACCGAAAAGCATCAATTTCTTTTTGTTTTTTAGCAAAAATATTTTCACCGTTAATACGTATTTCACCGCTCGTTACGCTGTCAAGCCCACTCATAATGTGCATAAGTGTCGATTTACCAGAACCAGATTTGCCTAAAATTGCCACACTAACGCCATCAGGAATTTCAAAACTTACATCGTCGAGCGCCACAAAAGCGCCTTCACCGCGACCATACGTTTTGGTAACGTTTCTTACTTCAATCATACTTTTCTCCCTCTATGTATTTATTATAGCTTAAATGTAAGCAGTTTAATCAGTCTCGCTACGTTCTAGGCGTCAGGCAAAACTAGGGCTGTACAACACCAAGCAGCAGCAACACCGCTAATCCACCGCCAGTAATAAATCGGTACCAAATAAAGACCGAAAAACTGTGCCGTGCAACAAATTTAAGCAACCAATCAATACAAAGATATCCTACTACAAACGATGTTACGGTAGCAATAATCGTTGCTGTCCAGCCTACGCCGGCGCCAACTGCCTCGTAGTGGCTGTACGTTTGAAGAGCGCCCGCACCAAGCAGCGCCGGAATTCCCAAGAAAAAAGACAGCCGCGTTACCGTTACGCGATCAAACCCTTGCAAAAGTCCAACTGTGGTTGTAGCTCCCGATCGCGACACCCCCGGAATGAGCGAGAATGCCTGAATTGTGCCGTTTATGATTGCATCTTTCAGCGTTAAATCTTTTTCGGTGCGGTTTTTCGCCCCATATTTATCGCCGTACCACATTACCACGGTAAAGATTAGTAATCCTGCCACCACCCACCAAAGGTTTCGAAACACCGTTTCTACCTGATCTTTAAACAAGAGTCCGGCAATTACAATCGGTAGCGAGCCAATTATTACCGCCCAACCAAATTTATAATCAAATGTCCGCTGATCTTTGTTAAACAGACCACGCAGCCACGCCGTTGCAATTCTCGTAATGTCATCACGAAAGTATATTACAGCCGCCAAAATTGCCCCCACCTGAATGATAGCCGTAAACGCCGTCACGCTTGGGTCACTTACCTCGTAACCAAAAAAACTTGCCGCTACACTAATGTGCGCCGTGCTCGAAACCGGAAGAAACTCTGTAATTCCCTCTACAATGCCAATAATTATCGCGTGCCACCACTGCATAAGTTTCTCCTATTTACCATTCTTCATTATACCGACGTTTATTTTTACGACCACCAGATTTATTTGAGCGGTTGTATTTTTTTTGGTGAGTTTTACCTTTTTGATAAAATTTTCGGCGGTTTGGATGACCACGTGAATCTCCGTCCCGATTCGATCGTTGATTACCACGAATAAGTAACCCGATAGCCTCGCGTTGATCTCGGCTGAGTTCATCGGCACTTGAGGCGCGACCGACAATTTCGGCTACCTCGCGGTGCACTTCACCAAAGCGTCGGCTCTTACCCTTGCGCCCTGCGCCAGTAAACGAAAGCTGCATTCTATCAAACACCCACGCCGCATAAGCGTTAACAAACTTTTGATGATAACCCTTTTCGCTAGCATCAACTCGCTCGCCACTAATTTCTACTTTTTGGCCGTGCCAAGAGAGCGAATGGGCTTTTCGTAATTCGCGTGAACGAGAGTCGTAATAGTAATTACCAGGGTTAATTTGAAAAGATTTTGGCGCCAGTTCTTTTAGCCAGTGTGGTCTTACCTTGGTTGCTGACTGCACTAGGTGTAATGTTTCGCGACCACCACTAGGGAGCGGGATCTCGAGATCGAATGGCTCGCCCACCACTAATCGCGGGTCTTTAAGTACCGTGCTACTTGATAACTGTCGCCGCTCCCTAGTGTGGAGTTGTACAGCCTCACCTTTGTAGTTCACCTGCCACACATGCCGTAGCTGCCCCGCCACCAGCGCTTTTAATAATCCTTCGCGTTCATTACCTTGGGGCAGCGGAATCGGATCACTCATCTCAAGACCAAGATCGTGCGCTAAGCGTTTAAATGTCTCTTGAGCTTTTGGCATATTTTTACTAATAATTCCCAGCTCCTCCCACATAGTGTCGGGGATTTCTTGCGCCGCACAATACACTTCGTACTGAGCTAAAAGGTCGGAATCGGTCTCGCGGGTTAAACGACGCCACTCTCGAAATTTTGTTCCACCTTTTATTACACCACCAACTTCAGCCACAGCAATTACGCCAGCCAAGCAAATTTGTGTTTCGCGCAATAATTTTTTACCTTCAACCAACATGCGGCCATATTGCGATTCAACAGGAAACACCTCCATCTGCCGCCCTACATCAGTTATTTGACCGTCTGCCGTAAGCGCACCAAGGGCAATAAGCGTTCGCTTAGCGTGCTTTATGGCTTTGCGGCTCGGATCGTGATAAAAATCAAGATCTTCAATATTAAGCCCAATTGCCGCAAGACGAAGCGCCAATCTATCAAGATGAGTGCGCAGAATTTCTGGAATTGGATACTCATTTCGATCATCAAAATTAGCGCATTCGTAAGTACCATACGGTGCTAAAATATATTCGCCCTTTTTAGTTCGTCCGGCTCGTCCGGCGCGCTGCAAACAATCAGCCTGTGATATTTGTGCCAAAAACAAGCCTTCCACGCCAGATCGCACCTCGCTGCGCCGCTCTAATCCTGAATCTATTACTAAATCAATATCGTCAATTGTAACGCTAGTTTGAGCAATATTAGTAGAAAGAATAATCTTACCGTGTTCGTACGATTCAAATGCCGCCTGCTGCATCGAGGCTTCAAGTTGGGAATGTAGCGGTATTAGCGGTATATTGCGTGCAGCTGCCTCGCCCTTAAGTGCAAATATAGCATCTTCGATTTCGGCTTTCCCTGGCAAAAACACCAGTACATTGTGCGGCCGGTCGCTCGCAATAACCTCTTGCAATTCTGCTAGCACACTTCGGCCTCGTCGCTTTTTAACTTCAAATGTTCTTCCCGGAACCTCTAAAATAGCGTTCGTACCAAAATATTCACCTAAGCGGTGCGCCTCAATCGTGGCGCTCATAATAACAACTTTAAAATCAGCCGATTCGCGGCAGCGTTTTTTAGCCCACGCCACTAACACTTCCATATTTTCGTTCCACTCATGCACTTCATCAAGCACCAAGATTTGGCGTTCTTTAGCGCCAAACCCCACTAGTTCACGTACAAGCTGCAGGCCATCGGTACAATATAAAATGTGAGATTCGCCGCTGTCATCACGCTCGTGCGCTGTTCGATACCCAATACAATTTTCTGCTTCGCGCTCGCCATGGCGTTCCGCCCATTCTTCGCGAACTCGCCGAGTGAGGTTTCGTGCCGCTAAAATTCTTGGCTGCGTAACTATAACTTTTTCGTAACCAGCTTCGGCTAAATACTGCGGCACTTGAGTACTTTTTCCGGCACCAGTTTCAGCCGTGATAATTACAACTTGATTATTATGCACCGATTGTACAATTTCGTCATAAAAATTTCGTACTGGTAAATCGTGATAGTCGGCGGTATTCATTAGCACTATTGTAACAGACCACCGCCCTCATTATAACTAACAAAAAACTGTCTGCCCTTGTACAAAAGCAGACAGTTTAATAAAAGACTTCAGCTAACTAACTGCGGGTTGCCGATTGCACGTGAGCAATAAATGTGTCCACGTAATTTTTAATAGCCTCATCTGTACCTTCATTTGGCTGTCCAGATTCGTCAAAAGATGCCGGCGCATTAACATAAAGTTCAGGCTGACCTAACAGAGCCGTATTTAGGTATACCATAACACTGCGAAGTTGCGCCTGTGCCTGTGTGGTGCCAGTTGGAGCAATTGAAGCACCAACAATGCCAGCCGGTTTACCATCAAACGAGTTTTGACCCCAAGGCCGCGAAGCCCAGTCGAGGGCATTTTTTAATACGCCCGGAAAACTACGGTTATACTCCGGCGTAACAACTAGTACGCCATCGGCTAACTCTACAAGCTCTTTAAGTTTTGTAGCTTCGGCCGGGAAAGCCGCCGCTTCAACATCTTGATTAAAGAGTGGTAAGTTAAGATCGGCATATATAAACTCCACCCCCTCTGGCGCATGCGCCTCCATAGCGCGAGCTAACATTTTATTCACAGATTTTTCTTGTAAACTACCTACAAGTACGGCGATCTTCATCTTTTTTTCTCCTTTACTAATTGCTCCTTTAATTGTAGCAATTTAATCCGCCTATGTCTAGCACTCTACACCCTAGAGTGCTAATTATTCAGTGCTTTTTTTGTAAAGTTCTGGATAGAGAGCCTTCGTAGTTTCATCAGTCTCGCTTCTAAGGTGCGGAAACGGAACTCCCTCGCGCGCTGTTACCCCTTCAAGACTCCAAAAAACACGCTCCGAATAACCAAGCCCGCAAGCTGGTGGCATACCGTACTCAAGCGCCTCTACATAATCAATGTCCATCATCTGCGCTTCCTCATCACCACTATCGCGCAGCGCCTGCTGTGCCATAAAGCGCTCATATTGATCAATCGGGTCATTAAGCTCTGAAAACGCCTTACACATTTCGCTGCCGCCAAACACTAGGTTAAACTGCTCGGTAAGTGCCGGATTATTAGGTTGCACCTTGGCAAGTGGCTGCATAAAAGTTGGAATATCAATAAGGAACACTGGTCCGGTAATAGTTGTGCGGTATTTTTTCCACAGTTTATCTAGGCTACGAATGCGATTATCCTGCTGTTCAACTTCTAACCCGTGCTGCCGTAATTGTGCCGCAATCTCGTTCATTGACGATTCAAACACATCAATTCCGTATTCGGTTTGTAGCACGTTAACAAAGCTAATTCGCTTAAAATGCTCGCCGTCTTGGCCAAAATCAAGTTTTTCACCGCTTGCAAGCGTAAACGTACGCGTACCCCATGTAGTATCAACCACGTAACGAATCATCCGCTCGGTAAGCTCCATACCCATTTCCCAATCGGCATACGCCCAGTACCATTCCATGGCGTTATGTTCTGGCAAGTGTTCGTCGCTATAGTTTTCGTTCCTAAAGCGCGGACCAATATCGAATACTTTTTCAAAACCAGCTACTAACAGTCGCTTAAGGGGTAATTCATGCGAAATGCGCAAATAAAATTGCTGATCAAGTGCATCCATATGTGTAATAAATGGCGTCGCATCGGCTCCACCGGCTGTAGCTTCAAGCACGGTGTTATTAATTTCAGTAAAACCCTCTTGGGTTAAAAAGTCGCGAGTAGACTGCCAAAATTTGCTCCGACGCAAAAAACGTTCGCGCACCTCTAGATTAACGTTCATGTCAACATAACGCCGTCTAAAACGCTCTTCTTTGTTATCAAGTTCCGTCGGCAGCGGCCGTAAAGATTTTGTAAGCAATCTAAGCGACGATACAGCGAGCGATTTCTCGCCAGTTTTAGTGCGCGCAACCGTGCCGTGCGCCTCTACAAAGTCGCCAGTATCAAGCAGGTTAAGCGATTTCATTCCCACAATATTATCATTTGGCGTAGTCTCTTGTACGTCTGGTGCGTGTAAGAATAGTTGAATACTGCCGCTCATGTCACGAATTACAACAAAGGCAAGCTTGCCAAATTTGCGAATACTTGTAATGCGCCCAACTAGCGTCGCGCCCGCACCTTCTCGTGCATCAAAGTTATTTACAATGTCTACAATACTTGCCGTGCGAGTGGCAGTTGAAGGGTATGGATAGAAACCTAACTCTTTAAGTTCAGCTAGTTTTCTGAGTCGTTCGTTTCGGTAATCCGAAAGAGTTGCCATGCGCGCCTTTCGCTATTTATTGCTAGTTTATTGATTCAATTGTGTAAACGGTATCGCCCTTAGGGGTTACTACGGTAGCAGTTTCGCCAACTTTTTTACCTAAAATCGCCTCGCCAATTGGTGATTCGTCGCTAATTTTACCTTCCATCGGATCAGCTTCTACCGGCCCAACAACGGTGTATGTGTAGCGCTTTTTACCGGCACTCAACTCTACCTTAACGCCAAGCGTAACCTTGTTCGAGCTACCAGCCTTAATAATTTCTGCATTCTGCAAAATGTCTTCAATTTCAGCAATTCGTGTTTCAACAAGACCCTGCTCTTCACGGGCTGTGTCGTATTCGGCGTTTTCAGAAAGATCGCCAAAATCTCGAGCTGCGGCAATTTTTTCTGCAATCTCACCTCGGCTCGCCTTAAGTGTTTCAAGCTCCTGCTGAAGCTCGCTTCGTCCCTCTTCTGTAATTTGATATGCTTTTTTCATACTTTATATTCCTTATTTCATAAATAAAATGCCTATACGCCAGTTTTCATAGTGTAGAGGCATTTGATGTTGCTACTTTTTGTCGGTTTACTCACCTTGTAGACGCGCTACCGTAGTTTATTTTTCCAGTGTAGCAAGCAGTTCGTCTTGCGTCAATATCCCTAGCTCGCCGCTAGCACGCCCTACGAGCTCAACACTGCCGCTTCCTATTCGGTCGCTCACTGTTACCCGATACGGAATCCCCATCAATTCGCTATCGGCAAACTTTTTACCCGGCCGCTCGTTACGATCATCGTATATCACTTCAATGCCCTTAGCTGTAAGCGTCTGGTACAATTTCTCTGCTTCGGCCTTAGATTCTTCACCGCCAATTTGCACTAGGTACACCTGTGCTGGTGCAATATTTTCTGGCCACACTAACCCTTTATCGTCTGCAAAATGTTCAGCAATCAACCCCATTACCCGACTTGGACCAATGCCATAACTACCCATAATTACTTTTTGTGCTACGCCATTTTCGTCGGTAAAGTTTAAATCAAGTGCGTCGGAAAACTTTGTACCAAGTGTAAAGATATTTCCTACCTCTACGGCTGTTTTCTCTACCAATTCGTCTCGACTCACCCCTAAATCAGCCAACACCTCATCGGTATATACCTCTTCGTTAATGGCGATTTTTTTGCCTTCGTGCACATAAATTTTATCTTCACCAACAGAGCTCAATGTCTGAAATTCGTGTGAATATTTTGCAAAACTTCCACCGCCAGCAAATGTTTTATAGGTTAGTTCGCCCAACCCTAGCCGAGAATAAATTTTGTCATAAGCCCCAGCCACTCTTTCATAAAACTCATCGTGCTCGGCTTGAGTGCGACTAAAGCTATAGAGATCTTTCATCCAAAACTCACGTCCGCGCATAAGGCCGCTTTTAGAGCGAAGTTCGTTGCGAAACTTAATTTGAAACTGGTATGGATAAATAGGTAGATCTTTGTAGCTAGATATATAATTCTTCATTAAGCGCGTCATTGGCTCTTCATGCGTTGGCGCAAGCCCCAGTTCGCTGCCACTTGCCAGCTTCGTCTTAAACCACACGTCCATTACCTCGTCGCTCCAGCGACCACTTGCTTGCCATACATCACTTTGCTGCAGTGCAGTGAGACTCACCTCTTGGCCGCCAATTTCGTTCATTTCTTCGCGAATAATTTGCACAATATTATCAAGAACTCGCTTACCTAACGGCAGATAACTATATACGCCAGCCATTTCTTTATGAATAAAGCCAGCCTGAATAAGCAATTGAGCATTTTTTGCGACCTCGTCGCCTGGTGTAGTTTTACTTGTCTTGGTAAATAAGTGTGATAGTCGCATATTGGTTTCTATTGTACTCGGACGGCGATTTTTTTACTAGCCGCCGATCATCATTGGGCTTACAAACAAAATAAAGAAGGCTATGCCGTTTTTTGTCATGTGCATAAGTATTGGAATCCATAAGCTATTGGTTTTTTCCCTAAACACGCACATTACCATACTGAGCGCAAAGGTATCGAGTGCTACATTCCATTGGCCGTGCAACAATCCAAACACGGCACTTACCACAAGTGCTACCGGCCAAAAAGACAGGTAGCGACGCAGCTTAGCAAATAGATAACCACGAAAAATTAACTCTTCGGCAATTGGCGCAATAATAACGAGCGCTATAAAGCCAATCAGCATATCAGTTCGACCACTCAATGCCTCAAACGGTAAAGTTTGCTGCTGAGAAATATCAAACCCTGGCACCGACAGTGACACTAGCGCAATAAGCACTGTAGTTAGAATAAAGTAAATAATAATCGCCGGCGGAGTGAGTAGAATATCGCGCCACTGCGGCAAGCCTGAAATGCCCATTTCTCGCCACGTTGTCGCATCGAGTCGCGATAGCTTAGGCCCACCAATTAACAGGGCCAGCGCCATAGAGTAAATGAGCGCCGCCAGCACCGTACTTGCAACCGTTTGATTACCGCTTAAAAATACCGGTAAAACACCAGCGCTATCAAGCGCCTGCTCTAGCCATACAACAACTAGGCTACTGGCAAGATACGCAACAACTGCCCAAATTACATACAATGCGCTACGACCTATGCGGTGTGCTATATTCTTGCGCCGGTTTTGTGCTTGGTTACCTTTCATTACAACAGCCTTCCTATATCACCAATTGTAACTAAAATTATCAATCCAAACAGGGCAAAAAATCCCACTGTTTGAATAATTTCTTCTCTATCTTTAGTAAGCGGTTTACGAGCCACTTTGAACGCAGCCATCGTAAACCATCGGCCACCATCAAGTGCTGGAATCGGCAGCGTGTTCATAACAGCTAGCGTTAAAGAGATAAGCGCAGTAAATGCCGCAAGTTCACGCAGTCCAGCTTCGCGCACCGACGGAAATAGTGTACCTAAAATACCTACAGGCCCAGCAACGCTATTGGCTACGCTATCAAGTTTTTCGTCTGCTTGAGTTTTTACAGACTCATCTGGCGATAACTTACCCACTAATCCAGAGGCTAAATTGCCAATCATCACCCCAATTCCCTTCACGGTCTCGATTGTTAACTGACCAGTTGTTGCTAATCCCACCAGCGGCGCACTATACGTACTATAAATGTATTCGCGCTGCGGCTGCAAAACTACACCTACATAGGGCGCCCCGTTCTCGGGATTCGCTTCAATCTGTACATTAACTGATTTTTGTTCAACTCCTTCTGCCTGATAGGTAACGCGTACCGTATCATCGCTAGAATTTTTTACAGCCCTAATAAATTTTTCTGGTGAATTAACAGGTTGTCCGTCTATCTCTAGCACCTCGCTACCAAGCGTTAGTCCGGCGCGTTCGGCTGGTGAATTATCAACCACGCCGGCAACTCTCATTGGTGCAGTTTCAATTCGGTTGTCAAACGGAAGCACCACCTGATTTGGCAGCAACTTTGGCAAACCAAATAGCGCCAGTACGCTAAATAATATGGCGGCAGTCAGCCAGTTAATTGCTACTCCTGCCAGTAAAATACGGGTTTTTTGCCAAAAACTTGCCGCACCGTAATCACCTGGTTTCGAAGCCGCATCGTGTTCGCCCTGCATACGCACAAAACCACCTAGCGGTAACCAGTTAAGTGTAAGTTCTATACCATTTTTAAGCTTTTTACCCCACGCCTTTGGCGGAAAACCAATTCCAAATTCTTCAACAACCACCCCGTTACGCCGAGCTACAATTGCATGACCAAGCTCGTGAAGCACCACAAGTGCTACCAGCAATATAAGTCCAATTATTATTCCAATTATCGTTTCCACTGTCTATTCTCCAAATCGTCGAGTTCGTTTTGCAAATTCATCAAGGCACATTTCAACGTCACTGTCTGTCATGTCGGGCCAGTATTTTTCTAAAAATAAAAGTTCGCTATAGGCAGAACGCCATAGCATAAAGTTACTTAAACGAGATTCACCACTGGTGCGCACAATCATATCAACCGGTGGCACATCAGGCGCGTATACGTAATTGTCGATAAGTGCGGGTGTTATGGCGTCGGCCGCTACACTATCGTGAAGCATTTTTTTAAATGCATCGACAAGTTCTTGTTTGCCGCCGTAATTAAAACAGATTACAAACACCTTGTCGTTAAAATGCGCTGTCTTTTGCTCTAACGTTCGCATTTTACCTTGCAAAGCTTCACTAATTTGCTCACGCGCACCGGCAAACCTAATTTGCACTTCACCAAGCTTATCAAGATCTTTTGTAAGCGCGCGCATAAACAAACTTAATATTTTATTCACTTCGTTTTCTGATCGCTGCCAATTTTCAGTACTAAACACATAGGCCGAAACATATTTTACGCCCCGAGAGAAAGTCGATTTCACAATCGACTCTAATACTTCGTAACCGCGCTGATGGCCTTCGTATGCTTGAAGACCCTGTTTTTTTGCCCAGCGGCGATTTCCATCAACAATATAACCGATATGCGCCGGCACGCCAGATGAATTCACCATATTATACAGTCAGAATGTCTTTCTCTTTTGTTTTAAATGCGGCGTCAATTAAAGCGCTCATTTCACTCATTAGCCCGTCAATTTCTTTTTCAATCAATTTTATGTCGTCTTCAGAAAGTTCTTTGTTATCTTTTGCTCGTTTAGCATCTTTTAGTGCATCTTGACGAACATTACGCAGAGCAATTCGAGCCTCTTCTACCTTTTCGCCGGCTTGTTTTACCATTTGTTTACGTCGCTCTTCGGTAAGAGCCGGAACAGGCACGCGTACAATGCGACCGTCATCACTTGGATTAAAATCTTGGCCGCGACTTTCGCGAATAGCGGCCGAAATTACCGCCACCATGCTTGGGTCGAAAGGTGTAACCGTAATAAGCTGAGCCTCTGGAGCGTTAACGTTAGCAACTTGGTTAAGCGGCATTTTTGTGCCATACGCCTCAACCTCAATGCCATCAAGCATACCCGCATGCGCACGACCGGTACGAACTTTTTTCAACTCTTCTTCAAAATGCGCCACGGCCTTTTTCATCTTATCTTCATATTGCGCTGTATCAAACATAAATCCTCGTTTCCTATCTTTACTCTTAGTATAGCAAAAATATAACCCCGCACGAATGGCTTTCGTACGGGGGCATTGAGGGTTTCGGTCTCAATGACTAACGGTAGCGCACCTAGACTCTATCTAGATAAACGGCGCCATGTACGCAGCTCAGCTGCTGGACTTGCCGCCACCCCCCTTGTCCGAACCCTGGTTCGGGCTCTTGTCGGAGTCCGAACTGCTCTTGGGCTGGGGACGGAGGGAGTGCTTGCCGTAATACATTTTGAATGCCATGATGACCTACTCTCTTGCTCCATATAACGTAGCGAGGCACGGGTGTATCTCTAGGTAACTACAAATTATATGTAAAGAATATTAAAGCATATTAGGTATAATAATGCAAGGCTAATTTACCCAAGTTGCCCAGTTTTCATTCCATACGCCATTGTGCTGAGGATTTGTTGTTGATAGCCCGATTTGACTACAAATATCATACCCACCTTGGTTTGCCGGCGTTGCAGAAAGTCCACCGCTAGACATATATTTAAAATGGTTTCCCGATTTTGATTTTGCATAAATAAGGTATTCATCGGTTGTGGCATTAACGCAGTAGCGAGCGCTACGTTGCTGCACGTCACGCCCATGAGCATCACGGCTAAACTTTATCCCCATATCGGCCGCCAGGGTTGCTGGGTACAAGCCATGCACCGCCTTATACTGAGAAACAATTCCGTGAAAATTACGCAAATCACTCTGCACCGCCGTGTCGTTAGCCCTATTTTGAATGCCGTTATAGGCAACAATTGTAACGGCCGCTAAAATTGCAATTACCACAATTACAACAAGCAGCTCAACAATTGTAAAACCAGCGTTCGTTTGTTTTTTCATATCTTTTAAATATTACCATAAGCGCAATTTCAGTACAAAAAAATAACCCCAGATTTTTCTGAGGTTATTTTTGTAAGCTAACGCGATTTTTATTCGCTTACACCTAGCTCAATACGCTTAAACTGGCCAACTACAATGTTTTCGCCAAGTTTTGCAATGTTTTCTTTTACGTGCTGTTCAACAGTCTTTTTGTCGTCAAGAATATACGCCTGGCTCATAAGCACTTGCTCAGCAAAATGCTTTTTAACCTGACCTTCAACAATCTTTTCAGCAATTTCAGCTGGCTTGCCTTCATTCTTAACACGCTCTAACGCTTCTTCTTTTACGCGGTTGTATTCGTCGGCGGGAATATCGCCTTCTGATACATAGCGTGGGCTCATGGCAGCAACCTGCATAGAAAGCTCATGAGCTAGCTGCTTAAAGTCGTCAAGTCGTGCCACAAAATCGGTTTCGCAGTTTAGCTCTAACACCACACCAATGCGACCACCGTGTACGTAGCTGTCAATTACACCTTCGCGGGCTTCACGGTCGCCTTTTTTCTCGGCACGCGTAAGACCTTTTTTGCGCATTTCTTCTAGCGCTTTGTCAAAATCACCGTCGGCTTCTACTAGGGCTTTCTTAGCATCAGTCAGGCCAACACCAGTTAGCTCTTTAAGTTTTTTAATGTCGTCTACAGAAATCGCCATAATCTCTACTTCTCCTCTTTGTTAGCGCCATCACTAATTGCTGCCGAAACATAATCAAGAATAAGACTAATACCCTTAATTGCATCGTCGTTAGCCGGAATAACATAGTCAATACCGTCGGGGTTAGCGTTGGTATCAACTAGGCCAATTACCGGCACGCCAAGGGTGCGAGCTTCGCGAACCGCGTTGGCGTCGCTAATAACGTCGGTTACAAACACTGCACCCGGTTTTCCGTTAAGGTCTTTAATACCGCTGTATTTTTCGTTAAGCGCATCAATCTCTTCTTGGAAGCGCTGTACCTCTAGCTTGTTGTAACGCTTTTCAAGGTCGCCACTTTCCATACGCTTTTCAAGATCTTTTAGCTTTTTAATTTGCGATGAGATTGTTGCACGGTTTGTAAGCATACCGCCAATCCAGCGCTCGGTTACATATGGCTGAGAGGCCGCTTCGGCCTTTGCTTTTACTACGTCTTTTGCTTGCTTTTTTGTACCAACAAACAAAACTTTTTTTCCGCTTGCTGCCACACTTTCAATAAAAGGAAGTGCAAGTTCAAGGCCTTCGACGGTTTTTGTCAGATCGATGATGTGCGAATCTTGTCTTTTAGAGTGAATGTACGCTGCCATTTTAGGGTGCCAACGGCTCGTTTTGTGTCCAAAATGAACACCAGCTTCGAGCAGAGCTTTAATATCAACCTTTACGGCCATGATATTTCTCCTTAGTTCCTTGCAAGCCACATCTTAATGTAAGAAGAATAAGTGGCAAGCTGTGTCGTTAATTTAATTACTAGGGTAGTTTAGCACAAAAAGTGTCCGTATCGCAAGAGCGTACGCCACTAGCAAGCCGCTTACCAGTTTGCGGCACCCAGTGACCAGTACCCCCAGCCACGAAACTGCGGGCTTCCAGCCGTCCATCTATTAGGATCTTGCAACTCTGTTTTTGTAGAAACAAAATCATACTCATATTTTGGGACCGCCTGCCCATTTGCTGCCAAACGAATAAGTTTATACTCTCGCCCATTCGAACGGTAAAGGATTGTATTATACCAAGTGCTAGTTTTATCGCCGTACTCTACATCGGTTGGCATTTTTAAGTACGGTGTCAGCTCTGGTACAAAATTAGTACCATCACGAGCCAAACGACTCCATGTATCGCTACCGTTACCACTCGGTGGATAACTGCCGTTTTTGGCATAGTATTGCTTTACGGCTAAGTTAATAAGGCGCAAATTTGCATCAGTTTGGCTAGCGTAAGAACGATTTTTATACGCGTTATATCCCACTACCGAAATTAGCGCCAACACCACAATAACCGCCGCTACAACCATCAGTTCAACTATCGTAAACCCCTTATTTGCTCGCTGGATTTTCATACCTTATAGTATGCCACACTGCTTACGCTTTCGTCTAGCAAACCAGCCTTTACCCTGCACCCAAAGCTTTGACAAGCCCGTCCCTATCTGATAGAATTACAAAGATATGAAAAGCAGTATACACCCACAAAACTACCGCCCAGTCGTATTTAGCGACGATGTGGCAGGTTTTGCGTTTCTGACCCAGAGTACCGCAGAAACCAACGACACAATCGAATGGGAAGATGGCAACACCTACCCGCTCGTTAAGGTACACATCTCTAGTGCGTCTCACCCGTTCTTTACTGGTGAAGAAAAGATTATCGACACCGAAGGTCGTGTTGATCGATTTAAGGCGCGATTTGCAAAAGCTGAAGAGCGCAAAGCTGCCCTTGCCAATAAAGCAAAAAAAGCTAACGCCAAAACCGCACGCAAAGCTGAATAGTACAGTTAAAAATTTCATAAAAATCCAACCATTAAATGGTTGGATTTTTCATTTTAGCCTCAAATATTTATAGCTGGCCTCTGTTTAAAACCGCCATTTTTTGCTACACTACTACATAGTATGCCAAAAATATCCCTCGATTTAGCCGCCCTGCAATCTGAATACGCCGAACTGTCGGCTTTTCTCGCCGATCCTAGCGCCTATTCTAACCCAGAATTTTCAACCAAAAACAAACGCTTCACCGAGCTTGAAACCCTAATTGCAACCGCCAAGCGTCGTCAGCAGCTACAGCAAAATATCGCCGAAGCCCGCGAACTTTCTGGTGGCAGCGATGAGTTAGCTGAGCTGGCCAAACAAGAGGTAGTAGACAGCGAAGCTGAACTTGAAAAGCTTGAAAACGATCTATTTATTATGCTGGCGCCAAAAGACCCAAACGACGATAAAAATATTATTGTGGAGATTAGAGCTGGTGCTGGTGGTGACGAAGCCAGTCTGTTTGCCGCTGAACTATATCGCATGTACTTACGCTACTGCGAAGCACATAGCTTAAAGACCGAAATTATTAGCGAAAGCGCCAACGATTCTGGCGGCTATAAAGAAGTTATTTTTGGTGTAAAGGGCGATAGTCCGTACGCACAACTTAAATTTGAATCAGGCGTCCACCGCGTGCAACGCGTACCGGCCACCGAAAGCCAAGGCCGCATTCACACCAGCACGGTTACGGTAGCGGTATTACCCGAAGCCGAAGAATCTGATATTGAGATTCATGCGAACGATTTAAAAATTGATGTGTACCGCGCCGGCGGCCACGGCGGACAATCGGTTAACACTACCGATTCAGCCGTGCGAATTACTCATCTTCCCACTGGCTTGGTGGTAACAAATCAAGACGAAAAATCGCAACTTAAGAACAAAGAAAAAGCCATGAGCGTACTGCGGGCTCGCTTGCTACAGCAAAAAATCGATGAAGAACAGGCGAAACTTACAGCCGAACGCCGCAGTCTTATTGGCTCGGGCGATCGCAGCGAGAAGATTCGTACTTATAATTTTCCTCAAGATCGTATTACCGACCACCGAATTGGCTTTTCTCGTAGCGGTATTCCACAGGCACTTAACGGTGCGATAGATGATATTTTTGAACATCTTGCGTCGTACGAACGCGAACTGGCCGCCGCCAATGCCAGCAGCTAATATTTCCGTTACTCTTGGTGGGTGGATTCGGGCGGCTGCCGCCACGCTGCGTACCAGTAAAATCTCTACTTCGCAGCTTGATGCTGAAATAATTTTGGCTCACACCCTAAATAAACCTCGTACTTATTTACATGCGCATTCAAACGATAAACTCCCTTTAACCTACGTTCCAGTCCTCGACGCCCGACTAACGTTGCGTAAAAATCGTGTACCACTTGCCTACATTACCGGCCACCGCGAGTTTTATGGTCGTCAATTTTTTGTGACGCCAGCCGTTTTAATCCCGCGCCCCGAAACCGAGACAATTATTGATTGGGTGAAAAAAGATGTCTACGCCAATTTTAATAAACGACGCATTCTTGACGTTGGCACCGGCAGTGGTGCTATAGGCATCAGCTTAAGCCTCGAATTGCCAAACGCGCACGTTGAGGTAACCGATATAAGTTCTTCGGCCTTAGCGGTAGCACAAAAAAATATCGCCAACCTTAAAGCACCGGTTGCCCGCGTGTTTGAAAGTGATCTTCTCTCTGCCCTATCGCAGACAGATACATACGATTATATTATCGCTAACCTGCCGTATGTAGATCAATCGTGGGAGCGTTCACCCGAAACAGCACACGAACCAAGTTTAGCTTTATTTGCACGTAGCGGCGGCCTAGAAATTATCTTTGCACTTATTTCTCAGGCTGATCGCCATCTCACTCCGCATGGTTTACTGCTTCTTGAAGCCGACCCCGTACAACATGCCGCAATAATAGCATTCGCCCAAACGTACGGGCTTAAAACCCTAGAGACTACCGATTATTTAGTAGTCCTACAGCGCAGTTAATATTACTCCGAATATTCCCCAAGAGTCACATTTGCACTACGCTCTTCGCCATCGCGAATATAGATAACACGAATTGTATCTCCCGGTCGCTGTTCACCAATCAGGCTGCTCACGCCGCCATCTTCACCTACTTCACTCTCGTTTATGCGAATAATAATGTCGCCATCTTGTATGCCGGCTTGGTCGGCTGCACCGCCAGCCTGTACCGCCGAGCCACTCTCGCTAAATACATAAGCGCCACTACGACGATCAAGATTATACTCTGCAACTACATCTGGCGTAATAGGCAAATAACTCACCCCAAGCACACCGCGCGACACTATACCGTCTTCTAGCACGCCAGCCATAATTCCCTTAGTACTATCAATTGGAATTGCAAATCCAATACCTTCGGCGTCTTCAGCAACGGCCGTATTAATGCCAATTACCTGCCCCGACGTATTAAGAAGTGGTCCACCAGAGTTACCAGGATTAATAGCAGCGTCAGTCTGCAAAAGATCGCTTAATGTCTCGACTGTGTTATTGCTGGCAAGCGCCTGCACTGGCCGGCCTTTACCAGAAATAATGCCGCTCGTGACGGTGTTTTGGTACTGCCCAAGCGAGTTGCCAATTGCAATAACGCGCTGACCAATCTCTACGGTAGATGAATCGCCGATTTTAGCTGTCGGCAAGCTATCGCGGGTGTTAATTTTTAGAAATGCAATGTCATTAAGTGGATCGGAGCCGACTACTTCAACATTTTCGTATTGAACGCCGTTATTACGTACTACTTGCACCCGTTCGGCACCCTCAATTACGTGCTTATTTGTAAGTACATAACCGTTTTCACTTATTATAATACCGGTTCCAGCCCCTTCAGAAACCGACACACCCATGCGTCCTAGCGCCGTTTGCTCAGTGGCAATCGATACTACGCTACCGGCGACCGAATCTGCAACCGACGATACGTCAACCTCTTCGTCGCTTAAGCGCGTATTACCGTCAAATTCGCTTGTAATGCTAGTAAGCGAACCACCTTCTTCTTGCAACCAACTTCCCACATAACCAGATGTTCCACCTATAAGCACCACTAGCAAAAATAATCCTAAGCGCTTTGCCCAACGCTTAGTTCGGCGTGGTGGACGAGACTGTTTTTCGTGTTTGTGCTGTAGAGTTGAATCTGGCGATGTTTGGTGTGTTGCTGTCATTGCATTTCTCCTACCCTCTCAAGCTTAAAAGCTCTTTATTTATTAAATAGTTGGCGAGTTAAAGAACACAAGAAGTACGGCCATAAGTGCGCCAATTGTTAGCGACGGCACTACTACCTCAGATGCTGTTAATTTACCGTCGCGCACAAATTGCAAATAAATGTATCCTGCTACAAAACTAAAGCCCAGCGCTAAAAGACTAGCTTGCGGCAACAAAATATTTTGCGTTATTGGTAACGAATATGCAAACGCCCAGTGATACGTAATCCAACCAAGTTGTGCCATAATTAATCCCCAACTTAAGGCGAAAAACGTAATATGACCTTCATGATTACTACCCATAATGTGGCGTGCCGAAGCGTATCCAATAAGCCACATACCAAACACGGTTACAAATACTGGCATTTGATAGGTAAAGGTATAAAGCGCAATTGTGCCAAACAAAATAGCCGTACAAGCCTGAATGTAAATCCAGCCGTTTGTAGAACGCGGCTTTACTCCTACTAACCAGCCAACATATAAAAGTCCGAGTAATAGCTGCATCCATAGCTCACTTGCCGCGGCAAAAATAAGCATAACAAGACTAATACTTACTATTATATCTACCAAGTTAGACTGAATATTAGCTGACCAATATCGCGGTCGAACTGCTAAAACGCGCCATTTACTGGCAATCACTAACACTAGGGCCAAAAGTGGCGAGCCCGAGATTATTACAATACTTAAAACTGCAACGGCTAATAATATATTTAAACCGTAATATAAAATCTCTGCATACGCCGGGCGTTTGCCACCCGAGCGACTTCGTAGTAACTCTATCATTACCTGCTAGTATACCAGTTACTGCGCTGACGTGCCAGCATCTGCTGCCGTGCCAATCACAATTACATACTCGGTATCCGAACTAACTACTACTGGCGGATCTTGATTGGTAACAACGTTCATTTTGTAACGGCTCTGTAGGCGCTTAAGTGTCTCTGGGGTTTCACGCTCGCTCATCATTTTGTACACCGTGTAGGTACCATAATTACCGTCTGGCGCATTATCAACCCCTAGAATTGACATGCCCTGACCCTCAAGTTCCTCGGCAAAGTCGCCAGCCACGCCGTTTACATCGCTACCATTCAACACTACAACCCGTGCTGCCTCTCTTGTAACCGCGTCAGCATTTACAGTTCGATTGATGTATCTCGCAATGCTCGCATAACTGTAGAGACCGTCTATCGGACGAACAATACTTTGTCCGGCGTACTGGGCAGTTGTAAGTACTGGGCTTTCCTCATTAACCAGTGAAACAGATTGAATATTGGCCGTATCAATGCTTTGCGCTACTTTCATAAGTGTACGCACTTCAGAAGTTTTAAAATTAGTACGCAAATTATCACCCATGGCATCTATCAAACCGGTTACCTTGCCAACATTCGTAAGTGTACCAGCACTGAGCGCTTTATCCCGTAGCGCCAATATAACCTTTTGCTGATTTTGCTCACGGTCAAAGTTTCCGCCAGACAAACCATAACCGCCCGAAGCATTTCTAGCTCGAGCAAACGCTAGGGCGCGCTCGCCGTCCATCTGAGCTACTTCGTTTTGATCGTAGCGCACATAGTAACATTCATAATTACACTTCCAGTCAAAGTTACGATCAAGTACGCCGCGCGGGTCGTCGGTTTCTACCTTAACCTCAACACCACCTACCGCATCTACTGCGTTTACAACCACCGAAAAATTAACATGGGCGTGATACTGTACATCTAATCCAGTTACCTCACCAACTTTACGCTTCAGGGCTTCAGTACCAGCCGTCTCATCTGCTCCATCGTTAGATGCGCATAAAAATACTGCATTAATTTTTCCTTCATAGCCCGCCGTACACGCCTCTTCATATTCAACCCATAAGTCACGCGGCACACTTACCATAAAAGCGTTTTTCTTTGTCTGATCAACACTTAAGACCATTAGCGAATCTGTTAAGTATTTACCTTCATGCTCGCCACCTTCGCTATCTTCAGCGGTACCAAATATTAAAATGTTACTCCGTCCATTTTCGTCTTGCTGCAAAGGTTCTTCTTGAAACGCCCCAAAAATATTACCCTCAAGCACGTTGCCGCTAGCAATTAATGCCCGTACACCCACGTAACCGCCAACCAGTATCGCCAACACTATTAATGCAATAAAAAGGCGTTTAATAAGTTTTTTTCGAGATTTTTTCTTATCTGTAGCGCCTACTACTGGAGAGGCTTGATTTTTTTTACCAAACAATTTTTGCTTACGCGACGGTTTATCATCTTGCTGCTGTACCGAATTGGCGTTTTTATCAAGTTCCGCTAAAGCCGACTGAATATCGTCGTGCCTGCCGCTATGCATTTGCCCTCTAGATGGCCGATGAGACGGATTGCCGGAGTGTATTGTTGTTTGCGCGGGGCGATCAGCCGACAAATCACGCGAACCAGCATGCTGCACCCCTTTAGCATGTGTCGTGTTTTGTGGCCGTCGACGAACAAAGCCGTCTACTGAATTATTATTTTTTACCATAAATACTACCTATCAGTATACGTAAAATTTGTAAGAAATGCCACAAAAAACATAGGCGTTTTATTTTGTATTCATCTCTTAAACGGTATATACTTACCTAAGTAATGGATAGCTTTATGCGCAATCACCCTTTTATTCGCGACGGTTTTTCGGTCATATTTTTTGTGATTTGCGTAGTAATTGGCACAATATTTGTAAATAGCTTTATTTTTCGTAGTTTTACAGTCGAAGGACCAAGCATGGAGCCAACTCTCTACACTGGCGATCGCCTGCTGGTAAGCCGCATTGGCATTACCTTATCGCAATTACGCAACGAGCAATACCAACCGAACCGCGGCGATGTTATTGTATTTAAAAACCCAAACTTTGATCCTATTACCGAGCGTAACGAATACATTGTAAAGCGCGTTATTGGCCTGCCTGGCGAAACCGTAACGGTAAGCGATGGTACGCTTAAAGTATATAACGAATCTCACCCCGATGGCTTTGAACCCGACCCGACATTCGATGATGCGCCAGGTAGCCCTACCTCGGGCGATAGTACAGTGCGCGTACTTCGCGACACAGTATATGTAGCTGGCGATCACCGTGAAGATAATTTCTCATACGATTCGCGTAATGGACTTGGTTTGGTTCCACTTTACGATGTTATCGGTCCGGTAGCTCTGCGCATTTACCCGTTCAACGAAGCGCGAACTTTTTAGCTATTTAATCTTTGGCGAGTAGATTACTTAGGCGCGCAAACTCTTCTTCGCTTTTAAAACTAATAACAATTTGTCCCGCCCCGCGAGCGTTAGTTTTTACCTTAACTGGAGCCGCAAAGCGCCTCTCAAATTGCTCACGTGCAACCTCGTGCGGACGATTTTCTACTTCTTTTTTACGATTTTCGATTGGTTGTTTTTGCGCAGATTTATAGTTTACTACCCACTGCTCCACCCGGCGCGCACTCCAACCTTCAGCAATAATTTTTTCAGCAATCTCTATCGCCACATCGGGGTCTATATTAATTAACGGCCGCGCTTGGCCCTCCGAGAGTTTTCCTTCAAACAGCGCCGTTTGCAGCGGCTTTGGCAACTTTAATAGGCGAATAGTGTTCGATACAGCACTACTGGACTTTTTACCAACACGCACGCCAATTTCATCGAGCGTAAGGTTAAATTGATCGCGTAATTTAACATATGCGGTAGCGGTTTCAAGCGGGTTAAGATCTCGTCGCTGTAGGTTTTCGATTAGTGATAATTCTAAACGATGTTGATCGGTAAGAGTACGAACTAGCGCTGGCACCTTATCAAGCCCGGCCAATTTGGCCGCCCTAAAGCGCCGCTCACCGGCTACAATCATAAATTCACCGCTGGCATGCGGCACCACTACAATCGGCTGTAAGATGCCGTGTTCTCTAATCGAATCTGCCAGCTCTTCAAGCGCGCCATCATCAAATTGTTTACGAGGCTGCCCCGGATCGCGCACAATTTGCTCTAATGGAATTTTCCGGAGTTCGCTCACCTGCTCATCTTGCGCCGAGGTTGGGTCAAACGACTCGTCTAATAAATCTGTTGGAATAAGCGACTCAAATCCACGCCCTAAGCCTTTTTTAACCGACACGATCAAGCACCTCCTTTGCGGCTGCCTTATAGGCTCTGGCACCCTTTGATAAACGGTCATACGCCCCTACCGGCATACCGTGGCTTGGCGCTTCGGCAAGACGAACATTTCGCGGAATAGTAGCGTTAAATACCTTGCCAGGAAAGTATTTTTTAATCTCATCGTACACTTGGCCGCTTAGGGCGGTACGTGAATCCATCATGGTTGGCAGCACGCCAAGCAGCTCCAGTGTTGGGTTTAAGCCTTTTCTAATAAGCTTCATAGTCTCCAGTAGTTGCCCTAAGCCTTCCAGCGCATAAAATTCAGCCTGAACCGGTAGCACTACGTACTGTGCGGCAATCAATCCATTTACTGTAAGTAGGCTAAGACTTGGTGGACTATCAATCACAATTAAATCGTAATCGTTCTGCACAGCTAGCGCCTGCTTAAGGCGCACAAAACGCCCTTGAGCTTGGGCTAATTCTACTTCAGTGTTAGCAAGGTGCGGTGTAGACGGCGCGAGAGAAAGATTTTTAAATTCGGTCGCAATTACCACTTCATCAAGGCGAGCCTGCCCTAGCACCACATCGGTCATGGTGCGCGTTAAACCTTGTTTATCTACGCCTAAACCACTAGTGGCATTACCTTGCGGATCAAAGTCAATCAGTAGCGTCTTTTTGCCGCTTTTGGCAAAATAGTATGCCAAATTAATACTGCTTGTTGTTTTACCGACGCCACCTTTTTGGTTCGTCACTGCAATTACTGTTGCCACGCTGTATGTTTCCCTCTCTTTTCCCCTATTGTAGCATGGTTTACGCCTTTTTTAGCTAGCCGCTTATGCTCTTTTATAGCAAAAAAAACACGCTCCGTGGCCGCGGCGCGTGTTTTAGGTGAATAACGTTTACTGCTAGAGGCAGTATTGCTTACTTAATTGAAGCAATTTTAATTTTTGAGTACTTTTGGCGATGACCGATTTCGGTATGTACGCGTTTTTTACTCTTATAGCGAATCACTCGGAGCTTGTCGCCCTTTACTAGTGGTTCAACTACTTCGGCTTTAATGGCTACACCGTCAACGGTAGGTGTGCCGATGGTAGTTTTATCTCCATCAACAACCAGCATTGCGTCGAGTGTGAGCTCTTTTGTTCCTTCCGGGAGGAGGTCCACCAGGAGGGTCTCGTTTTCGGTGACAATATGTTGTTTGCCACCAATCTTTACGACTGCTTTCATTTAAACGTCCCATTAAATTTGTATCTGGTTTAGTATACCACAAGAGGTGACGAGGCGCAAACCTCTACCTCCCGACAATAGTTTACGCTGGCTTTACACCCTCGGCTTTACACACTACATTGTTAGCATGTAGCCACCCCTCAACACTACCGCCATCAAGATATTGACCTTGGGCTGACACCACGCGCATCGCTTCGCCTTCACTTATTGCCCAAGAAATTGGCTCGGTAATATAATACTCGCCCCCGTCATTCACAATATTTACATGCTCGGCAATTTTTTTAAGAAACGCTGGAGTTAATACATATTTACTTACGTTAATTAAGCGCGACGGCGCTTGGTCTGCAGCTGGTTTTTCAACAATACCCTCAAATCGACCGTTGTCTTTATGGTATTGCAACACGCCATACTTTGAAACATCTTCGTCATTTGCTAACTCTACGCCAATAATTGCCGCTTCGCCATCTAACGAATATTCGTTAAGTAACCGCTGAATATCACTTGGCTGAGTTTTATCGGCCGTAAACAAAAAATCATCGCCCATTACAACCAGCACCGGCTCGTTGGTGCCAATTATTTGGGTTACCTGCGCCACAGGAACCGAGGTGCCATATTTACCTTCAACGTCTTGCACTACAAAATGAAACTGTACATTTGCCGGCGGCTGCACCAGCGCCAACTGTGCTGTTTTATTCTGAGCGCGCAAATAAGACTCCAGTTTTTCATTGGTAGAATAGTAGCGCTCAACCTGAGAATCCGCCTCACTCACCACAAAATAAATGTCGCGAATACCAGCCTCAATACAGTCTTGCACAATATAATCTACCAGCGGCCTATTGCCTATTGGTAGCATAGATTTTTCAATTACCTTAGTAATTGGTAGACGACGAGACCCCCAGCCGGCGACTGGTATAATAGCGCGAGTAATTTGAGGCATGTTCATACGCCCACTATAGCAGATTATTCGTTTGAAAAATCAAACCACGTAGGATCGGCTTTTAAATCGTCTACAATATGAGAAATGTTATTAATTAACTCGTCAGCGTTTAAATCTGCATCAAGCGCAAACGCATCCGATTCAGCTTGTTCAGCGCGAATCTCGTCATCTAAACCATCGGCAAGCGGATTAGATTTTGTAAAGTTCATGTGGCGAAATAGTGACATAGTGTTTAATTTTTGTTTAGTAATTTATACTACTAATTTAACACATTAAAATGTTTATGTCAACCGTTGAACCCCTTTACGGTAAGTGCTGCCCACCTGTTACGCCAATTATTTCTCCCGCTATATAGCTAGATTCTTGACTCGCTAGAAACACATAAGCTGAAGCTAACTCGGCTGGCTGACCAGCGCGACCAATCGGCGCTTGTTCTCCAAATTGCGTAAGTTTTTCCATTGGCTGCCCGTGACTTGGCTGTAATGGTGTCCAAATTGGTCCTGGCGCTACCCCGTTTACCCGTATTCCTTTTGGTATAAGTTGTTTGCCTAATCCGTGTGTAAAATTAGCAATCGCAGCTTTTGTAGCAGCATAGTCTAGCAAACCTTCAGAAGGCTGGTAGGCTTGAATAGATGTTGTATTAATAATTGTTCCGCCTTTAGGAAGGTACTCTAACGCCTCTTGCACAATCCAAAACATTGCCATAATGTTTACCCTAAAGGTACTTTCTAACTGCTCAGTTGAGAGTTTTGTAATGTCATCAACATGAATTTGTTTACCAGCGTTGTTTACAACAATATCTAATCCGCCTAAAGCCTCAGCAGCCTCGTGGACAAGACGCCTCGCATACGTCTCATCGCTTAAATCACCAGGTAGTAACACTGCTTTTTTGCCAGCTGCTTCAATATCTGTTTTAACATTTTGAGCATCTGGCTCTTCGCTCGGCAAGTAACTAATGGCTACGTCAGCTCCTTCGCGTGCATAGGCAATGGCAACTGCTCGCCCAATTCCCGAGTCACCTCCGGTAATGAGTGCTTTTCGGCCTTTTAAGCGACCAAGCCCTACATAAGAAGACTGACCGTGATCAGCCGCCGGAACTAACTCGCTATCAAGACCTGGTTCTGTTTGTGTTTGCTCTGGAATATCTAACTTATCGTACTGCGTTAGTGGATCTTGCATATCAAATTGTGTCATATTACCCTCCTTAGCTATCCTGTACTATACAAAAGTTTGAAAAAGAGTATTGTCAAAAATCTCACAATTATAGTTTTTTAAATAAATACGCCCGAAAGTACAAGCCCTACCCCCACCACAACTAGCAATACACCGGTTTTAATAGCGCCATGATGTCGATACCACGATGTACGAAGATCGCGTGGAAGCATATGCCGAAAAATGTGCGCCAAAAACGCAACACATAGCGCTATCACGGCGAGCATAAGCGACCCAAGCAGGGTTGGCGACAAAGATTGGAACGATTGACCAAGCGTGCCCAGCAGTGACAGGCGACTAGCATCAGGTGATGAATTTGGCGTAACAACCTCACGCGCGGCAACTTCGCCCCCCGATTTCGGTGAGGCATACAACGCCACAATAAGCGTTGTCTGTTCGCCGCGTAATTCACCCTCTCGCACCGCAAAACCTACTTCACTATAGTCGCTACTTAAAAGGTTTTTACGGTGCGCCTCAGATTCCATCCAGGCAGTAACAGTTGCTTCTGATGTATAAAAATTTTTAGCCAAATTTTCTCCGGCTGCTGCATAGACATAACCCGATTGATCAAACCAATACCACGGCGATACACCGCTTGGCGAAGTATGCGCCCAATATTGTTCATCAAACATATTTTTAGCTTTTGCATCTGCCGCGGTTGAGAGCTGCGGCGAGAGTGCAAGCAGACGCTGATTAAACTCCGATCTAGTTTTGTTAGTTGATTCGTACAATTGCCCAATCTCTACCCTAGGCCGTTCGCCCAGCACACTACCATAATGAGATAGGTTTATTGCCACCTGACCGCCAATTACCGCACCAATAATAAGCAATAACCCGTACCGACGAATCAGATACGGGCGGTAACTATTGCCACCATGTGGCACAAACACGTGTCGAATAAAGCGGTTTATACTTTTAACGACAGGCCTATGAGTTGTGCGCACCATACTACTCTTAAGTATACAGTAGTTATGCTTATTTTAGGATTTATTTTAGGCGTCTGGCTGGAAGTTCGCCGTCATCGCTGCGTCGTCTTGCTAGTAGTAGCCAGCTAACAATTGCCGCAATCACACCAATTATTAGCAGTAACCAGCCCCAACTAAACGAAGAGTCGGGTGCAGCGTCATTATCATCGACTGCCGCTTCTGACGAACCAAGCACTTCACGCGTATCGTTGGTCTCGTCATCGCTAGGCCGGTTAGTCTCGCCCAGCACTTCGGCGGTAGAGTCAGCTACAAATGGTGTAGTCCCCGCAGTCGACACCGTTGCCGCTCTAACAGCAATTCGGGTGAGTGGATTGATTGGCGTGAGGAACGCTGGCTGCACATCAAACGGTAACTGCTGTTCTCTGCCCTCATTAACATTAAATTCATCACCACTCGATTCAATCTCGTTTGCTGCATCTGGTGCCAAAGAAGCGTTGCCTGGGTTAGGGTTTAAAGGGTTACTAGGGGCGTCGCCACCTAAGTTTTCACCCGAACCATTTTCGGTCGAGTTTTCACCTTCTTCGTCCGTACCGGTGTTACTGCCACTATCGTCATCGCCTGTCTCGTCGGGGTTAATGGTAACCGGCGAATCTGGCGCTACAAGTGTAAAGCGATATTCAAGACTTCTATTGCCTGCCGCATCAACTGCGTACACCACATTACCACCCTCTTCGCCACCAAATTTGCCAATTTCTACACCATTTAAATCACTCCAGCGGTTTGGACTTAAACTTTTGTACTCGTTATTTACATACACACCCACTACTGCTCGGTTATCGCTCAGCTTAAAACTGATTGACTCGTAAGTATCTCCCTCTCCAACCCTAACCGACTCTGGTTTTACCGTTAGCGCTGGTCGAGTTGAATCGGCGTAAAATTGAGCTGTTGTACCCGTTTTTCTGCCGCTGTTATCTTCAGTCGATATTTTAATCTGTCGCTCACCTTCGCCAAGTACTGCAAAGTCAAGTGTCGCCTGATTTAAATTTTTTACCTCTTTTCCGGTAATCTTTTGCCAATCTCCGTTGGCATTTTTTTGCATATATTCAATGTATATGCGCTTTGGATACAGCTCATCTTGTTTAAACGTTACGCGCTGATTACCAGTAACCACTGTATTTTGCACAGGCTTATTATTATCAAATTTTAGTGAAAAACCGCTAGGCGCATCTGTATCAATCATCACCCGGTACGAACGACTCCACTCGCCTTTTATGCCGCTATCACTTACGGCTCGCACCTGCCAATACCATGTACCCTGTTTTTCAAGTGGAGATGTAAGTTGAGTGCCTACAATGCCGGTTACTGTCTTTTCTGGCGACAAAAGTACACCAGTGTAGCGGTCTACCTCAGCTGATTGTGAGGCTTGAAATTCGTATTCAGCCGCTCCGCTCGTCCTATTCCAGCTAAATGAAAAATCGTAACTTGCCCTATGGGCGCTGTCTGGAACGCCCTTTTCAGGCGTGGCTGGCACCGAGCAGTCAATTAACTCATGTTCTATTTTGGGATTATTATTTTCAGTTTTAATGCGTGCAATTCGCTCGCACGTATAGTTGTTACTCACCGGCTCTACGCTTGCATCATTACCAATAATTGCAATATCAACTACGTTTTCACCCCAAGTGTTTTGCGTAAAATCTACCACACTATTGCCACTTACAACCCAGCCGTCGCTAGCGGTTACGTAATTTTTTTGTACTACACCGCTAAAGCCGTTAATGCGCGCTGCTTGCTGTAAGTTGCTAAAACGACTATTTTTAATAGTAAAATTGTTCGCCTCTACTTTAATGCCACTGCTTACCGCGCTATCGCCAGGCTGCCACAAACCTTTAAACGTTGCGTTATCAATTACCACGCCCTCGGCCTGAATTTTTACTATCGCCTGAGTGTCAACTGAATCAGTTTTCTCGAAGGTCACATCGCGCAACGTGAGCGCAGAGCTAGCAACCACACCGGCACTGACACCTTGTACAAATATGGTTCGTCCAGCTTCAGCGGTTACCGTTACCGGCTGAGTAAAAGTAACCTCCGAGGTAAGCATTTGGTCTTCTTTAATAGTCAGAACATCGCCTGCACTTGCCCCACTTGCAGCCTCGTGGAGTGTGGTAAACTCGCAGCCGCTACTACAAATTGTGTTTTGCTCTAGTGCAGCAGGCGGAACAACTACACCACCATTTGAACGCCCAGGCGTAGGTGAGGGTGTTGTTGTGTATTGTTCGTTGCCGTCGCCATCACGAGCGAAACTTTGCCCCCGATCGGTACCATTGTACGTAAAATCATCGGCTACCTCACCGCTTGGCGCCTTTAACTGTAGCCGTCCATTTTCATTATGGAGACTTGTGCTTGTTGTTCCCTTATAGCGCAGTAAAAATCCGTACGGCTCAATTGCAACACTACTACCAAATACATTGCTAAAGTAGCGATTGCTGTCGTCGCTATCCCCATACGCAAGTCGCCATTTATTTAAACTAAGTCGTTTGTCACTGGGGTTATATATCTCAACCCATTCATCTTCGCCCGCAGCCGGATTTGGATAAACCTCATTAATAACTAACCCTAAATGCGCCGGTGTCACCTCTACACTTTCTGCACCAGCCACTTGGGTAGCTGTACCGTAAAACGGCTGCACCAGTAGCGCCAATACTGCCATGCCATAGGTGAACTTTTGTCGTACTCTCGTTGCTCGCATCCCTATTCTACTCATCGCACACCTTTCGACTCCACTCGAAGTAATGATATAAATTTTTCTTAGAATAGCATATTTAATAGGCCGTGAACAGCAAAATTACGACCACAATTGCGACATAGTTGGCTTTCGCCACAGTGTTTTTCGCGTTCCGCGACGCAAAGGAAGTGTCGCTCGACGTTTCGTCTTGCCCAATCTACATGAACGCACAAATGGCCCATAAATTGCATCGGCCGAACCGTCGGCTTCGGGGTGCCACTGTATTCCTACATGTCCCCGTCCGGCAATCGCCTCAACTGTTCCATCTAACGCCCGAGCAACCACGTGCAAACCATCGCCAAGCCGAGCAACCGCCTGATGATGACGATGCGCCACTGATTGATGCGACCGTGCCTTAAAGCCAAGACACGATTTTTTAAATATAATTTCACCCAAGGCCGCCTTAGAACTCGTGCCATGATCGCGCGCGCCGCATTGCGAGGCTATATCTTGATATAAACTACCGCCATAATGAATATTTAGCAGCTGTGAACCGTAGCAAATACCTAAAATAGGCACGCCAATTTCATCACACGCATCAATCAACTCTCGTTCAAATAGTGTTCGTTCTAGCGGCTCAATCCAGGCGCTACCCTGCTTTGCTTCACCGTATAACGCAGGATCAATATCTTCACCGCCAGAAATTACAATACCATCGCATAACTTTGCGGCTCGTCGCGGAGAAATACTGCCATCTATAAAGATAACTTCACCGCCAGCTCTAGTAATAGCCTGTCCGTACTCTTCGCGAATAAACCTATACCGCACGCCTTTTTTAACCTCATCAAAATGATCGTAGTGCATAGTAACACCAATAAGTGGTTTTTTAGCAGTTGTTTTTGTGTGTGATTTCATTTGTCACTACTGTACCTGCTTTTTAGCATAAGTACAATATTAAGCGTTGACTATATGCTACACTAGGTGGTATGAAAAACTCATCACCCACACGAATTGCAGCTGGCGGATTAATTATTTTTGTTGGCGTACTTGCCCTATTAGGTAGCCTTGAGCTTATTAACTTTGGCGAAATATGGAGAGGTTGGTGGCCGCTTATTGCTATTGCTGCCGGTGTACTGCTCTATCTTAATGATCGGCGCAACTATGTGTGGCCAATTATTTTAGTGCTGCTTGGTGTTTTATGGCAGCTCGAAATTTTAGATATTGTTGAATTTAACCCGTGGCAATTGTTTTGGCCATTAGTAATAATAGCAATCGGCTGGTCGGTAGCAGTTAATCGTACCGACGCAAATAATCGTAATATTAAAGCTGGTGATCACCTTACCGCTATTTTAGGTAGCGTTGAAACTAAAAGCGAAGATAAAAATTATACCGGTAGCCAGCTTACAGCAATTTTAGGCGGTACCGTACTTGATTTACGCCACGCCGAAATTAAAAAGCACGCAACGGTTGAAGTTTTTGCCCTAATGGGCGGCATTGAACTGCGCGTGCCGGAAGGCTGGAGCGTTACTTCTTCGGTATTGCCAGTGCTAGGCGGCGTAGAGAACAAAACCGTTCGCGCCCAGAGCGACAACGCACCAACCCTGCACATTGTAGGCAATGCTATTTTAGGCGGTGTTGAAGTAAAACACTAAATTAGTTTTAAATAAAAAGAAGACCCCGCCACAACCTTTGTAAGTGCGGGGTCCTCTTTGTGTTCGAGGTCTCGACGCGGCCTACGTATGGCTATGCGGGGTTAGTTGCGCGCTTAGCGCAGCAGCACCTTGTCGCTCTCGTTCACTTTGGACTGATTGCTTTTCTCTCGGCGTTTACCGGGCACAAAAAGCAACAGCAGTAAGGCAGAAATGACCAGAATACCAATCCCTCGCGGGTTGGTAAACCAGAATTCGGCCGACGCCACCGGAATAGCACTTGCCGCCCACACTTTGCCAATCACGTGGTTGGCGGTGAGTGCGGGTCGGTGGTTGTCGAGCGACGGATTGGCATCACCACGCGTAACGAGCGAGCCATCTTCCGCCTGCTCGATGAACGTATGTGTCGTAACGCGCTCTGTTCGCGGGTCGGTGTAGGTGATGATGTCGCGCCGCTGCAGCTCTTCTACGGCAACCGGCTTGGTAAAAATCACCGTGC
>Ga0194110_10000062_pt1 | contig 127123 bp, 108 predicted proteins | sample TA2Kig1200mmetaG_FD_146192 | JGI IMG/M metagenome (GOLD analysis project Ga0194110, IMG submission 146192) | Freshwater microbial communities from Lake Tanganyika, Tanzania - TA2015032 Kigoma Deep Cast 1200m | ecosystem: Environmental > Aquatic > Freshwater > Lake | place: Tanzania: Lake...
GCCTGGAGAATAGACTATAATGAAAACAGGCCGCATAGTTCGTTGAAATACTTAAGCCCCATGGAGTATGCTAAATACGACCAGAAAACTCTAATTCATAGTTTCCTATAAAATGGGGTAGGGTCAATGATATGCCAGCAAGATTTTGCGGGAGAGAGCAGGTCTTCTATGTTTTCCATGTCTCAAATTGAGAGGAGTTAAGATATATCAGTGGCTTAGGCAAGATCATCTATATCCCAATCCCGGTTGATTAGGCGGCTTGACAATCTAGATAGTTGAAATTTATCTTTGAAGTCCCTAATGACCTGCTCGGCATTGAAGTCTTTGCATGAGAAAACGTCAATATTGATATAGCGGCGTTCGACGAAAGTATGAATGCTGATATGACTCTCTGCGATAAAGACGAAGCCAGAGATTCCCCAGTCTTCGGGTTTGGAGCCGGTGTATCTAAAAACAAGCGGAGACGAAATCTTTGTCATTCCAATCCGGACAGGATAGGAATCCAGTAGTTGATAGATGAATTGCTCATCCTGCATTAGTTTTGGATTGTCTCCGTAGCCATCAATAACCAGGTGCATGGTTCTCCCTAAATCAAGCTTTTCCTTAGTTCGAAAAGTGCTGTCGTGACCGCTCTTTGTTTTACTTGTAGTCGGTTACCAGGATAGTTTCTAGCAAAACTCTGCCTGCGCTGCCCGTCGTCGAGGCCAACAAAGATGGTACCGATTGGTTGCCCCTCGATTTCCGCAGGTCCCATAACTCCAGTGAGTCCGACACCGATAGATGTCCCCAGTTTTTCTCTAGCTATTGTTGCCATAGCTTCAGCTGCCTCGCTGCTGACGGTTCCACACCGAGAGATAAGCTGCTGGTTAAGTCCAAAGGCCGTCCTGGTTTCATCAGTATAGGCAACAAGGCCTCCCCTAAAATATCTAGAGCTTCCCGGAACATTCGTGACGACGTTGGCTAGATAACCACCAGTGTAGGATTCCATAGTAGCCAGGCTCAATTCTTTTGCTCTAAGCAAGGCTCCAACAAGGTTCTCGAGAGTGTCAGAATCAACTCCCCATATATAATCATTTAAGATTGCCCTAAGGTCAGCTTCACGTTGGGTAATAAGCTCTTGTGCCTTGCTTTTGGTGTTTGCTTTGGCTGTGATGCGTAAGTAAATGCCATCAATTTTAGCGTATGTGGCCAAAGTCGGGTTTGTGGCGGGAAGGAAAGGACTTGCTCGTTCGTCTATTTCCGCCTCAGTAAGGCCGAAAGTCTTAAGTGTTTTGGAAACAATGACAGCATTAGCTATTTTCTTTTGCAGTCTGGGTATTATTTCTTTTGTCCACATTAATTCCATCTCGCGTGGTGGGCCGGGCATGGTGATAACTATTCGATTATCACGTTCTATCCACCAACCGGGCGCAGTACCTCGAGGATTCCGGATAATTTTTGCTGAGGGAATTATTGTTGCTTGCTTGATATTGCTTGGCGGCATTTCTATTTTATAGTAGCTGAATAGCTCTTCAAATTTCTGGACTAGAGTGTGGTCAATCGCTAGCTCCTCTCCGAGAAAATCTGCGATAGCTTCGCGAGTGATATCGTCTTGTGTAGGCCCTAAACCACCAGTAGTGATGATGATGTCAGATCTCTGCCAAGCTTGCTTCAGGGTCTCGATTAGTCTGTGCTGGTTGTCACCGACTGTGGATATGAAGTTAAGGTCAAGCCCGAGCAAAGGTAGTTGGCTGGCAAGATAAGCGGAGTTTGTGTCAGTTATCTCCCCTAGAAGAAGTTCAGTGCCAATTGAAATTATCTCTGTCTTCATGTTGAATAATGCTCAGGAAATCAACATTTGATTGTTGAGATTCCTAGGTATTTTTCTACCAGTGCCATTGCACAGTATTTGCCACACATACTACAAGTTGGCCCGGTAGGGGTGTATTTATTGTGAACTAGCCGAACTTTTTCGGGGTCTAGTGACAGCTCAGCTTGTAATCCCCAATCGAGGTTCTTTCTAGCCATAGACATTTTTCTGTCCCACTCGCTTGCTCTCTTTGTGCCTCTAACAATGTCAGCAGCATGGGCGGCAATGCGCGAAGCTATCACACCTATTTTTACATCTTCAACGTCTGGTAGCGAGAGATGTTCTGCAGGTGTGACATAACACAGAAAATCAGCCCCTGAGGCGGCGGCAATGGCGCCGCCAATAGCAGCAGTTATATGGTCGTATCCGGCAGCAATGTCAGTTACCAGGGGGCCGAGGACATAAAATGGAGCTCCGTGACAAAGGCTTTTTTCTAATTGAACGTTAGTGACAATTTGATCCAGCGGTAAATGTCCTGGTCCCTCTACCATTGTTTGTACGCCAGCTTCTCTAGCTTGTTCCACTAGCTCACCTAGGGTAATCAGTTCTTCAATTTGAGCCCGATCGGTAGCATCAGCTATGCTGCCTGGACGCATACCGTCACCCAGACTTAGAGTCACGTCAAACTTACGGGCTATGTCTAATAAACGATCAAAATATTCGTACAGTGGGTTCTCATGGTCGTTGTATAACATCCAACCGATAAGAAATGCGCCTCCTCGGGAAACAACATCGGTCAGCCTACGCTGATGTTTTAGCCGTTCGATAGCTGCTCGATTAACGCCACAATGAACAGTCATAAAATCTACACCGTCTTTAGCCTGCTGCTCAATCACAGCGAAGATTTCGTCTATAGTCATGTTTACTATTGCACCACGTCGTTCAATAGCTTCAATTCCTGCCTGATATATAGGCACAGTGCCTACCGGCAGAATGCTGGCAGCTATTATATCTTGGCGGATGGCTGAAATGTCACCACCGGTGCTCAGATCCATAACCGCATCAGCACCAAATTGGATGGCGATGCGCAATTTCTCCAATTCACTGTCTGTATTGCCGTAATCTGATGAAGTGCCAATATTGGCGTTAATCTTAACAGTGAGTTCCTTGCCAATGCCGCAGGGAACCAGGTTGGCGTGATTAACATTGGCGGGGATTACGATTTTGCCTTCAGATGCGTATTGCTGTATAATTTCTTGGCTTACGTCTTCCTGTTGAGCTATCTGCTTTATTTGGGGTGATATGATACCCTGTTTTGCCAAATCTAGTTGTGTCATTTTATCTCCCAAAGAAAAAAACCAAGTGCTCTAGTAACCACTACTAAACCCTTGGTTCAATTTACCGCTTCCCTACGCTTGTATTACCAAGGTCAGGTTCTGACGGTTCTCCGCAATAACGGAGTCTCAGCCCGGATTATTTTCCCCGGACACCCCTAGCGGTTAACTAAAAGCTTTATTCACTATATCATATAATAACAACAAGAAACAAGCAAAGTTTGGTCGGACCTGATTATTGTCTAATGAATTCCCTTTTGGTCCTCTGCATCCGCCAGTTTAGCATTCCTCCTACCACTATTGCGGCGATAAGAATTATCAGAATGACTAGTGAGAAAATGAGGACTTGATTAGACATTGGAATTACTTCAAATTCCTGAACCTCTGACCATGGGCTTTCGTTGCCAATGTCATCTACAGCTTTAACTCTCCAACTGTAGCTGTCTTGAGTCAGGATGTCATTCTTTGATAAGGCATACTTTGAGTCAACTAAATTTTCCTTCAATAGAGCCTGCGATGAGAAGTCGTCACCACGGGCAATCTGTAAGGTATAACTTACCTCGTCTTCGGCGTTAATATCTGACCAATCAAAAGTGGCTGTAGGTGCCCCAAAGCCCCGATGCCTAGAATCTCTGAAGGCGATAATTTCGATTAGGAATTTAGCAGTTCTAAGAAACACGTCGCCCATTGAATCAAAGGTTGCCAATTTAGCTCTCTGCTCGGGGGATGATAGCGTTGGTGTAGGCGGGGCGATTTTATGTGTGGTAAATATAGCCTGAGCCGAATTGCCAGTGCTTCCCGTAGCTTTTACTTTGTTGTCTTTGATTCTGATTTGAGGAGCCTCAAAAGCGGCACTAAAGCTACCTGTGTTGTCGGCAATGGCTTTTGCATCGAGAGTCATCCCCTCAAAGCTTAGGGTTATTGTTTCACCATTGTTGAAACCTGTCCCGCTGACAGTTATCTTGGTCCCCTTGTTCCCTGAGGCTGGCTGCAGCTCAAGATGTGGAACTACGTCAAAAATTGTGTCGGGAACAATTCCTCTCGGTGTAAAACTGCTGCCGTAGACACCGATTGTATGGTTGCCTTTGGTTGAAGGCGGGATGCTTAGTGTGGTACTCCAACTACCATCGGCCTCACCTACTATATTGCACACGATGATTTCGCCATCCCAGGTTATGGTAATGCCGTCCTCACCGGTTCGAAAGCCAAAACCATCGATCTTAATTTTTGTGCCCACTGGCCCTGCGGTTGGTTCGACTTTTGCAGCTGGAGCTACGATGAATCGGTGTTCACCTATTTCCGACGCATCGGTTGAGCTACTGAAAGCACTGATAGAGTGCTCACCATTATTCGTTTCGGGTACATCAAAATTGATGCTCCATATGCCAAGGTGATTGGCATTTGTAGAAGTGGGTAGGACAGTATTGTCCCATGTTATCTTAATATCCTTTTCGAAGGCAGCGAAGCCGTTCCCGATAACTGTAACTGGTGTATATTTTCGACCAATGCGTGGCACAATTTCTATGCCTGGAAGCACAGTAAATGTAGCTGAAGCCGTACTGCTAGCCCAATTACTGTCATCTGTAATTTCAATGATGTGGTTGCCCCTGAAAGAAGGTGGAATTTTTAAATTGCACTTTAGTTCACCTGTTTCGGATATGGGTATCTTGCTAAGTATAGTCTGGTTATCCCACTGGATGGTAGCTAAGCGGCCTGAGAAGCCGTTACCCTCGATCAGTATAGATGTACCAACGGCGCCTGAGGTTGGGGCTATGGTAACGTTAGTGGCATGGACGGGGATAGGAGATGACAGGAATAACGATGGGAGGATGATGGTAGTTAAAGCTAGGAAAAACAGTAAACTTCTATAATTCATTAATTTTGTCCTCCTGTCACCTGGAAGCGAGGCTAAAGCCAACTCCAAGAATTGAATGTATTAGCAGATGTTATTGTTGAAAGCGTAGTTTATATTGCCATGGAGAAAAAATCAAATCTAACCTTGAAAATTGATACGTGATTGTCGAGTGGTTCAAATATGCGAAATAAGCGGCTTGACACAGTGAACCTTATGTTGATAGACTTTTTGAAGTGGGGAATGTTTTGGTGGGCGGGACTTCGTTAGCATGGCCCCGTGGTGTAGCGGTCTAACATGCCACCCTGTCACGGTGGAGATCGTGGGTTCGAATCCCATCGGGGTCGCTTTTTATTTAGCTGTGAGTCGTTCCCAAGGAATAGAGTGATTGCCTATGATTTTTCCCCTTGGCTCAATTTGGAAGTCGGCTTAAAATTGTTTAACTTTCTGTTTTGGTTCCAAGTATTACGAGATGTCGCCGGAAGCTGTCCTTGCTATTGAGATCGACCAAGCACTGTGTGACAGCTGTGGCTTGTGCGTAGATTTCTGTCCTGTTAAAGTTTTTGTTCAGGAAGATGGTAGTGTAAAGGTGGCTAAAATAGAAGCCTGCTATGTGTGTGATTCATGCGTAGACTTGTGCCCTAAGAGTGCCATAAAAATCATTAGCGTGTAGAATTCTAATGTACGAAAGGAGGTTTTGAGATGCCGGATGTTTTAATGACCCACGAAGAGTTGAATTTTAGAAGAGAGTTCAGAGGGTTTCTCAAGAAGGAAATAGTTCCGCTAGGTCTGGCAGAAAAACAGGAAAGAGACGAGATAGATTTTCCCACTGAGCTGGTCAGAATTTTGGGGAAGAAAGGCTATTTCGGGATGTGCTTGCCTGAAAAATATGGGGGTAAGAACCGCGGACTTGTTTATGAAATCATAAAGAGCGAGGAGTTAGCCTATGTTGGTCCTGCTCTAAGCTGTCCCGGGTGCTCCACTGGGTGGGTCGGTAACGCAATCTGCGAGTATGGGACTGAGAAGCAAAAGAAAGATTACGTTATTCCTGTATCTCAAGGCCTGAAGGTGGCAGCTATTGCTATGACAGAGCCCGGAGCCGGCTCCGATATCAATAGTTATAAGACTAAGGCAATATTAAATGGTGATTTCTATACCGTTACCGGTGAGAAGCGCTTTCAAGTTGGAGGCTTAGGTGCAGACTTCTTTCTCACTTTTGCCATTACCGACACAAATAGGCCAGCACTAAAAGGTGGACTTTCTGCCTTTTTAATTGACCGGGAGATGGGGATAGAGGTTGTAGAAAAGTTCAGAATGATGGGCTATCACGGTGCAGGTGTGTCCCATTCGATTATGAAGAGCATCAAGGTTCCGAAGGAAAGCATCCTGGGCAAAGAGGGAGACGGCAGTGGGGTTCTGGACACCATTTTAATATGGGAGAGGCTGAGCACTGCCGCAGGGGCGCTTGGGGGAGCCAGGCGCTGCATAGATGAAGCTATCAAATATTCCCTTGAACGTGAGGCTTTTGGCGTCACTTTGAGTCGAATCCCCACGGTTTATAACATGGTGGCTGATATGATTATAAAAAGGGATGCTATTTCTACCATGATTTTGAGGGGATGCAGACTGGTGGATAAATATGGTCCTAAAGCCATGAAGGAGATTGCCGAGGCAAAGTACCTGGCTGGAGAAATGGGGTATCAGATTGCCGATATGGCTCTTCAAGTGCTGGGAGGGATTGGTTATACGAATAAATATCCCATAGAGTCTTATGTGCGGTTTGTGAGGTTGGGAAGAATTGCTTCGGGAACCTCGGAGATCATGCAGTACATCGTCCAGAGGGACACCTACAAGGAAGTATTGGGACGGAAAGAGGCAATTAGCGGCTCAGTGTCTTGACAGACCTTGGTCGAAATTAACTCAGATTTCGTAATTCTGCCCTTAGTAACTTACCCAGAAGGTTCTTGGGCAAGGAATCTATGAATTGCACTTTTTTCGGTGTCTTGAAGCTAGGTAGATGTTCTTTGCAAAAGGCGATTATTTCCTCTTCGTTAGCTTGCTCTCCTGGCTTGAGAACCAAGAAAGCCTTTATCTCTTCGCCGTAGACCTTATCAGGTATGCCGATAACTCCTGCATCGGCAACTTTGGGATGCAGACAAAGAATTTCCTCTACCTCCCGAGGTGATACATTTTCTCCTCCCCGGATTATAATGTCCTTTTTACGGTCGGTGATGTAGATATAGCCGTCTTCATCAATATAGCCTATATCGCCTGTGTAAAGCCATCCGTCTTTGATGGTTTGGGTTGTCTCTTCAGGTAGGTTCCAGTAGCCTTTCATCAGCGTAGGGCCTTTTACTACGATCTCTCCTCGTTGTCCGGGTAGAAGTTCCTGACTGTTCTCGTCGAAGATCTTTATTGTATTGCATTTCAATAGACACTTGCCGATGGAGCCGTACTTAGGCGGGAATTCAGCTGGCTGTCCTGCGGTAGTGGCACCTGACTCGGTCAGTCCCCAGCCCTCTCTTATATCGACTCCAATCTTTTGCTTCCACCTTAGAGCGACTTCCACAGGAAGCGCTGCTCCGCCAGAATTGCATTCTTGAAGTGAACTTAAATCGTATTTGTCTAGGTCGGGGAAGTCCAGTATCTGGACATACATGGTGGGAACTGCTGCCATGTGAGTAACACGGAATGCCTGGATGCTCTTCAGTGCCTCCTCAACATTCCACCACCTGAGTACGACGGCTTTTCCTCCTACAAGAGATCCCACGTTGCTGAATGCAATGCCATAGGAGTGTGATAGAGGCAGCACACCCAGGCTGACCCCAGTCCGATTAACACCGGTGACGCAGCGTGTTTCATCGATGGGTTTAAGTGCTCTGGAGTCTATGGATTGGCTTGTTTGTCGTAGGGTAACGGGACGGTGGATAAGGACATATTCATAGAAAGACAAGGCATTGATGTAAAGGGAATAGTGAGTTTGCATTACACCTTTAGGCTGTCCTGTGGTGCCGGCGGTATATATCAGGGCGGCAACATCGTCATTGTCGGTCTCTTCTATTACTAGTTCGTCTGAGCTTTGCGACATTAGTTCACTGTAGGAGATAGTGCCAGGAACATCATCTTTGTCAGTCAAGATGATGTGTTTCAAGTCTGGAGCATGCTTCTGTGCCTCTATAATCCAGCCTAAATAATCTGAGCTAGTAAGGAGGGCTTTTGCTCCACAGTCGCGGTATATGTAGGCAGCCTGCTCAGGCCTAAGTAACGGATTCAGTGGGACAACAATGCCGCCTATTTTGTATATGGCTGGAAATGCTGAGAACACCGGTGGGCTATTGGGCATCTGTATTGCTACCCGATCGCCTTTGCCAATGCCCAGAGCTTTCAGCGCATTGCCCAGTCGGTTAGCATTGCGGTTCCCCTCAGTGTTGGTGTACCATCTACCTTCGAAGTAGACGCTTTCATATTCGCCAAATCTCTTGATGTTATCCTCGATCAGACTGCCGATGTTCATAATTTCTTCCCTTCAAGCCTGCTTTTCCACTTTCAGTTGGCGACAAGGCTCAAAGCAGACTTAGCTTTTTGAAGATTGATAGTACACTTGTGGCTTTGAGCCGTCAAGCCCACAGTGAATAAGCCATTATGGGGTGCATCGGGAAGCGCAGGGCTAGAGATGGCTGAAGGGCTTAGTGTTGTACACGATTAGGTTGCTATGTCTTTTATCTTTTCACCCTTCTTTTTGTCAAGGTGAACAGCACAGACAGCATAGCATTTGGCGCACCAGGCTGGTTGTGCACCTACCTCACGCTCCAGATAAGCCTGAGCTGGGTGTTTTCTAGCGAGATAACTGAACATCTCCTCAGTGCTCGGCCTGGTCTCGGGCAAGGTAAATTCTGTCATGGCGAAGGTCCCCTTACTTGTCAGACCACCACAGCCGAAGATACACCGCCATTTAGTAACATGCCCGGATGCTAATTCCATCCCATCCATGTGGAAGGTATCAAGCCTGTCTGCTGTAAGTGCCTGGGTAGGGCAGATATTGACACACATGTTGCAGTGGTCGCAAATTTGATGCTTGACTAATGGGTCGGGGTTTAATGGAGCATCGGTGATAATGCTCACCAGCTTTTGTTTGCCGCCGAATTCTGGAGTGAGCAAAAGCTGGTGTTGGCCTAGCTCACCCATTCCGGCGGCTACGGCAGCGTGGCGATGGCTAATCCCCCAGCGGAACAAGGGGTCTCTGGGGGCATTAGCTGGTATAGGGCAGGCTTCATAGCCCTGTCTCTCGATAAGATTGGCTAAGTGGAAGGCAATCATGTCAAGCTCGGCATTAATTGTCTTTAATGCATAGCTTTGGTATGTATAAACCTCTTTTCCTTTGGCTACACAGCGCAGGATACCCAGCGGCACCCGCATAGCTACTACCACAACGGCTTGTGCCTGTGGAATATAGAACCTTGGGTGACGATTATCGGGGGCCTCCTCGAAGCGGCTCACTGGTGCAACTCCCACCAGGTCAGCCCCTTTCTCCCTAGCGAGTTCTTTTATTTTCTGTGTCAACTTGGTCATACTTGGAGTAACCATTCTCTGTCTCCTTTACCTTATATATAAATATATAATATATGACAACAACTGTTGTAAGGTGCAATTTGTAGCATCTATGATTCGCCGCTGTTTCTCATCCGTCAACGTAAGCGTTTATTGACTGACTGGCTCAGGCGGCAGCCAGAGCAGCTTGGATTTCCTTTCTGGAAAACTCGGATGTTTCATGTATCAGTCTGGCCTCCAGCACTTGTCTCGCTTGGCTGCCTCCGATTTTACCTAGGGCCCAAGCAACGTAGCCACGCACCAGCTCTTCAGGGTCTTGCATTGCCTGGGCGAGGTCAGGGATATAAGCGGGATCGCCTGTATTCCCGATGGCAATGGCGGCGTTTCTCTGGAAGTATTTCTTGTGCCTGATGTAGTTGTACATCAGCGGTTGTACTCCTTTGGTGTAGTACTCATCAGTGAGATTCAGAAGCTTAGTGAGCTCAAAATCTTTTGCCATCTTGGTCAGGAACTCATTCTCGGGCAGCTTTGCCTTTAACCTCTTCTGGTTTCGGGGGCATACTTCTTGACAGATATCGCAGCCGTGAATCCATGTGCCCATCTTCTCTCTGATGTCAGGTGGTATGTAGCTGGTGACGCCTCCGGGGTAGTTATCTTGGGTCATAAAGGTATTGAAGGCGATGCAACGGCGTGGGTCCATCTTCATAGGTTCGTAGAGTGACCCCGTGGGGCAAGCTTCGATGCAAGCAGTGCATTTAGGTGGGCACTTGACCTTTAGGATGGACTCATCGTAGTCGAGTTCAGCATCAACCACGAAGGCGGTGATGAGGATGAGCGATCCTATATTATCAGCGAAGGCGAAGGTATTTTTCCCGTAGGTGACAATTCCAGTCCGGGCTGCAGCTAGCCGTTCTGGAAGAGACAATCGTTCGGCTACTTGACAGCCATTTTTCTCTAGAAAGTCCCGCATCAGTTGTCGTCGTGCGCCGTTAATGCGAGTTCGTGGTGTTAAGTAGCCTCTGCCTAAGTAGTGCCGACCTATCTTGCCTAAGAGCTTCTCGGGGAAAGACTCCCTGGAGAAGTCGTGCACCAGGGCTATGATGGATTTAGCTGTTGGCATGACGCTCTTAGGGTCAGCGCCTATGAGCGGCTGAAAGGTGCTCTCAATGTACCAGCGATACATGTCACGTCGCGCGTTGAGTTCAGCAACGTAATCTGGGAAGCCGTCTGCAGTAGTAATGCCTACTCTACTATAGCCCAGGTCAAGGGCAAAATCTTTTATGTCTTCGCTTAATGACATTGTCTATAGAACCCTCCGCTTCTGTATCAGGTAATTAACATTTTCATTTACTGTTCTGCTGCTGTTAGCGCTGTCTTTGGTGGCCTGCAAATCGCTCATGTACTGCATAATATAGTCGCGTCCAGTCACTGGCGGATCATGGATAACTGCACGGCGTTCTAGCACCAGTGACTTTGTAGGGCATTTGTAGGCACACACGCCGCAGCCGATGCAGAAGTCAATATTGGCTGCGGATACTTTGCCAGTTTTATTCTTCAACTCTTTCTCGCCTGGCACTATGGTGAGTCTATCTTTGGCTCCAGGGAAGTCTTCTAGGTGGAGCGCTTCCATGGGGCAGCGCTTGACGCATAAGCCACAGCCGATACAGGTGTGCGAGTTGGTTTGAATGTGGTAGTTAGATGGGGTCAGGCTCATGGAATGTTTCAGTTTATGGAATGCCTCGAACCATATGCAGCAACATTTGCAGCAATTGCAGATGGTATCTGGTCTCTCCTGTTGGTTATCTATTGCATGAACTAATCCGACTTCAGCACACTGGCGTAGTATGTCTTCAGTTTCCTGCCGTGTGATCTCGCGACCCATACCATTTTCCACGATATAGTGGCCGAGCGTGCCGAAATGAAGACAGACCTCGGTGGGATACTCACAGTTGGGGAAGTCAGGGTCGAGATTTTTACGGTGCTTGCAAGGACAGGTGGTGACCACAAAATAATCTTGGGAATCCAGCACTTTGATTACCTCTTCGTAAGGCAAGACCTGTTTGGTGTCCTCGATTGTCTCTTGAATGGGCAGCACTCGCAGTCCTTTTGCTTGTGTATGCTTGTACTGTTCAAAACCGCCATGGTAGTAATGCTGATTGTGCAGTGGTGCCAAGGTTTTGCTCAACTTGTCTCTGCGACCAGGCCAGAAGGCTGTGCGTCCAATGAAAAATGCATCATTAAGTCTGTAGCGCACGGTGTCCCCTCTCACCGTGCGGAAAACGAGACCTTTCCTTGCCATCGCATCAAACAGTTTGCGTAGTTCGGCAGGGTCCATCTGTTTTATTTCAGCCAGTTCCTCAAGGTTTTTCCCTGAAAACGGCATACCGGTCAGCAGTGATGCTTCCTCTGGAGTATACTGAGCTCTTATCAAAGGCAGTATATAATCTGTCTCGGGTAATCCCCACCATGTCTGCCTGAGCCAGTCCATAAAATGCTGATAAACCTCCCCCTCAGCTACGATTTTTTCCTTCCTTGGCTTTCTTGGCTGGGACATTATAATTTCCTCCTTTTTTCTTTACTTTTATATATAGTATATATAGGGGTCACGTCATTGTGCTCTACATGAGATCTAATCTGCCAGGCTACGATAAAGCTTCTCAGACTCTGTGACGATGCCCTCAATCAGTTCCTTTACCGTCTTTATCTCATTGATCAGCCCCGCTACCTGTCCTGCAACGTAGAATCCGTTCTCGGGGTCGTTCTCCTGGGACAAGTTCATCATTTTTGGAGCGAGTATCATTTGTATCTCCTCTCGCGGCTTGTTCTCCTCATCCAGTTGCTGGAGAGTGTCGAAGAGCTTGTTCTTGATTATCCTGACAGGGTACGCTTTACGAGTAGCCAGCCCGGTGGCGGTATCTGAGGCGTTGAGAAGCATTTGTTTGTAAGTATCGCTTACCCGGTCGCATTCTTTGGTAGCCAGGAAAGTGGTACCCATTTGAATTCCCTGAGCTCCTAATGCCAAAGCGGCTAGGAATCCCCGAGCATCAGCTATACCGCCTGCTGCCACGACTGGCACGTTCACTGTGTCTACAACCTGTGGGATCAATACCATAGTAGTTATCTCATCTCTGGAGGCAATCCCCCCCGATTCAGTGCCTTCAGCGATGACCACATCCACCCCAGCTGCGACTGCCTTTACCGCTCCTCTTACATTAGATACCACGTGCAGCCATTTTGCTCCTGAGCCTTTGATTTTTTTTGCCCATCTTTCTGGGCTTCCTGCAGAAGTGGAGACTATGCCTACGCTCTCCGCAAAGATGGCATCGAGCATTGCATCCATGTCTGGTCGGAAAAGCGGACAATTAACCGCGAAAGGCTTGGTGGTGAGGCGCTTGCATTCTTGAATTTCACGCCGAGACTCTTCAACGGAGATAAAGGCTGTGGCTACTGAACCAAGGGCGCCTGCGTTAGATACGGCTGCGGCTAATTTGCCAGTGGAGATACCTCCCATTGCGCCCAGAATAATGGGGTGCTCGATTCCTAAAAATTTGCACAATTCAGTTTTTTTCATAGTTCTCCTTCTCAATTCATTTTCTGTTCTGTGTTCAAGCACTTGACTCTCCCAGGGTTCTGAGAACCTTTTCAAAGGTAGCCATGTCCTTTTTGGAGAATGGCTGTTTTAAGGTCGTGTCTAACTCGTCAGCGAACTCCAAAATACGAGGTCCTAGTTCTTTTGCCTTTTCAGTAAGGAGTACTAATGCTGACCTTCTGTCATCAGGGTTTGGCTTACGTTTCACATAGCCACTCTTTTCCAGCCTGTCGATAATCCCGGTAAGTGTTGAGCTGTCCAGTGAGACCCGGTCTCCAAGCTCACCGATGGTGATGTTGTCGTCCATCCATAAGGCGTTGAACACAAAGTACTGTGGTGGTGTTAGCCCGAATGGGGATAGTCGCTTTTCGTAGTAGTCGTATACACGGCGCATCACCCGTCCCAAGTTGAAACAGATATGTTTTCTAGCATCATACATGGCGGTACTCCTATAATTTGTGCACAGTTATTTTGTGTGCATTGTAAAATCATTGCCAGCATTTGTCAAGCAGTTGAAGGAAAAGCCGTTTTCTATTTATCGTTCATGGCTTCACTAATGGTAAGTGTCAACAGAAGGGACACTCATTCGTAAAATTTATTTTGGGAACGTTATTAGTCCAAGGTTGACAGGTAATAAGGTCTATGCTATAGTCCTTTCGGCCCTAAAAACACTGACATTAGGAGGTTTATTAATGGTAGGTATTAAGTCTTACGGAGCTTATATCCCACGGTATAGAATGAACCACAATACTATCTTCGGAGCGGTAGGTTTTCTGGGAACATTTCCCACACCGGGTGAGAAGTCAGTTGCCAATCATGATGAAGATACTCTTAGCATGGCGGTAGCTGCCGGGATTGACTGCATAAACGGCTTGAAGCGAGAGCAGATAGATGGCTTATTTCTAGCTACTACTAGTCAGCCGTATATGCTGAGGCAAAATTCGGCAATTGTAGCTGTTGCTCTTGACCTTCAACCTACTATAAGGATTGCTGACTTCATTGGTTCTAGCAAGGCAGGTACCAGTGCTCTCGTCTCTGCTTTTGATGCTGTAAAGGGAGGCACTTCAAGCAATATCCTGGTCTGTGCTTCTGACTGTCGATTAAGTAAGCCTGGCGGTCCTCAGGAACATCTCTATGGTGATGGTGCGGCAGCTCTGCTGCTGGGGAATGAGGGGGTGATTGCTACTTTGGATGGTTCCTATTCTGTTTCCTATGATTTCCCTGACCGCTGGAAAACAAGTGCAGAAGAATTTGAACATGCCTGGGAAGACAGGTTTATTCGGGATGAAGGTTATGCCAAAATGATACCTGAAGCGATTTCTGGGTTACTAAAGAAATGTAATTTGAACATTAAGGATTTTGCCAAAATTATATTTCCGGGCATTTATGCTAGAGAACATGCTGCCATAATCAAACGATTGGGTGCTGAGCCGGGTCAGATTCAGGATACGTTGCTCGACAAGGTGGGTGATACTGGGGCAGCTTCGCCTTTGATGATGTTGGTGGCTGCACTTGAAGACGCCAAACCGGGAGACAAAATACTGGTCGCTAGTTTTGGAAACGGCAGCGACGCTCTATTATTCCAGGTGACTGAAAACATCAAGAAGGTTGGGGATAGGCGTGGAGTGAAAAAGCATTTGGCTTTAAAAAAGGAACTCGCCAGCTATGAGAGATATCTCGCCTTCCGCAATTTGGCTCCGATGGATACAGGCATGCGTGGTGAAATGAGTCTTCGCACTCCGATGTCCGCGCTTTTCAGAGAGCGGAAGGCAATTTTGTCGCTTTGTGGTTCCAAATGTAAAAAGTGTGGCACGCCACAATATCCGTTCCAGAGAGTGTGTGTAAATCCTGATTGCGGTGCCGTTGACCAGATGGACGACTACCGTTTTTCAGACAAGAATGGTGTTGTTTTTACCTATACTGGTGATAATTTGGCTGCCAGCATTGACCCGCCGGCAATCTACGGATTCGTCGATTTTGAAGGAGGAGGCAGATTCTGGTTTGACTTTACGGACTGTGACCTTGATTCAGTTAAAGTAGGTATGCCAGTGGAGATGACCTTCCGCAGAAGATATTTGGACGAACCCACTGGTGTTTACGGCTACTCGTGGAAGGCAACGCCGGTACGCGCCTAATACTATAAAAATAAATAACTACGGAGGAGAAAAATGGCAGAAGGTATTAAGGACAAGGTGGCTATTATAGGGATGGGTTGTACCAAATTTGGGGAGTTGTGGAATAAAGGTGCTGAGGACTTGATGGTTGACGCATTTCAAGAATGTATTGAAGATGCGGGGATAGACAAAAAAGACCTTCAGGCAGCCTGGTTTGGCGTGCATTTTGAGGAGCAGAGTGTGGGCAAGGGTGCTACATCATTGGCATTGGCGCTGAAGTTGCCTTTCATCCCCGTGACTAGGGTAGAAAACTTCTGTGCTACTGCCACAGAAGCTTTTAGGGGTGCTTGTTATGCAGTGGCTTCAGGAGCTTATGACATTGCGTTAGCTCTAGGTGTGGAGAAGCTTAAGGATACTGGGTATGGTGGTCTTCCTGGTGGTCCTGGCCTCATGGGAACAAAAAATGCACTCATCATGCCTAAACTGACCGCTCCGGGGAGTTTTGCCATGATGGCTACCAGATACTTTGCCGTGTATGGGCTCAGTCCTGAGGAAGGCAAGAAGATGTTAGCTAAGGTATCGGTTAAAAGCCATTACAACGGGTCTAGGAACCCTAAGGCACACCTGCGCCGCGAAGTAACTGAGGAACAAGTTCTGAATGCTCCTATCATCGCATGGCCGCTGGGGCTTTTTGACTGCTGTGGGGTCAGTGACGGCTCGGCGGCAGCTATCGTTACTCGAGCTGACATGGCTAAGAAATTGAGGCCCGACCCCGTGTACGTCAAGTCGCTCCAGGTCGCTCTGAGTTCGGGTGAGGAATTGATGTATACCAAGTGGGACGGTGCTCATGTTGAGACTGGGTACCGTGCTGGAGTACTGGCTTATAATGAGGCAGGTGTAAAGAATCCGCGCAAAGAGATAAGCATGGCCGAGGTACATGACTGTTTCTCCATCACTGAAGCCGTAACTATGGAGGATTTGCAGTTTAGCCCGAGGGGACGGGTTAAGGATGACATCGAGGCTGGACGCTTCAACTTGGATGGTGAGCAGCCTATTCAGCCTGATGGCGGATTGAAGTGTTTCGGGCATCCGATTGGTGCTTCTGGTCTAAGAATGCTATATGAGATGTACAAACAGTTGCAGGGCAAAGCTCAGATGCCAGAGCGCCAGCTAAAGAATCCCAAACTGGGTCTCACCCATAACATGGGTGGCTTCCCGGCAATGAACATCGTCAGCGTTGCAATCGTAGGACTCTAATAAAGAACTAAACTTTAAGGAGGTAAGCCATGGCTGAAGGGTCTATAATTACAGATGAGTTAAAAAAACTAATAGGTGTCCCTGGAGAGCCGATTACTTTCAAGGTTGAAGAAGGGGCAATCCAAAGGTATGCGCAGGCTATAGGTGACCCCAACCCTTTATTTAACGATATAGAGAACGCCAGCAAAAATAAATATGGCAGGTTGATTTGCCCTCCAGGTTTCACCGGCTGGCCAATCAAAGGTGGAATTTCTGTCTTCAAACTCGTTGATTCGCTGATTAAGGCTGGGGCGCCAACTCGACTCCTTGATGGCGGTGTTGAATTTGAATTTGTCGAGCCTGTCGGCGCTGGAGATGTGCTAACTGCCACGCCTAAGATAGCTAGCATGACTGAGCGAGAAACGAAAATGGGCAAGACTATGTTCACTACGGTCGAGACCACTTTCGTGAATCAGAAAGGCAAAGTGGCTCTCAATGGCCGATCGACATTCATCCAATTCTAAGAAATTGAGGAGGAGACATGGCTAAACAAGTTTATTACGAGGATGTTGAAGTTGGTACTGAAGTAACTCCAGTGGCTAAAATTGCCACGTCACGGATGCTGGTTCAGTGGGCGGGAGCCTCGGGAGATTTTAATCCCTTGCATTACGAAGACGATTTTGCCAAAGCTATGGGCGTAGGTGCTCCTATTGTGCATGGTGCTCTTAAACGCGCTTGGCTGGGCCATTTGATTACTGACTGGATTGGGGAGCAGGGGGTGCTGAAGAAGTTGTCGTGCCAGTACCGCGGCATGGACTACCCCCGGAAGATGAAAACTATGGAAGAGCCACATGATGGTGAAACATGGTGGTGCAAGGGCAAGGTGGCCAAGAAATACGAGGAGGGTGGCGAGCATCTTGTTGAGTGCGAGATTTGGGTGGAGAATGGGAAGGGGGATAAAACGACACCGGGCGCAGCTTTAGTCGCCTTACCGTCAAGGGGCAAGAAATAGAAGCAGCGTCTTTGCCGGATAAGTATTTGGGAGGCGATTTCTCCGAAACGCTGTAGTAAACTGGTGTTTCGCGAGATTAGTCAAAAAACTAACATAAGGAGGTAATCAGATAAACATGGGAAAGCTAGATGGAAAGGTAGCTGTTGTCACTGGAGCAGCACGTGGCATAGGCGAGGCTGATGCGCTGTTGTTTGCCAAGGAGGGTGCTGCTGTTTTGGTGAGTGACGTTGACGAAGCCCCGTTGAAGGAAGTGGTCCAGAAGATAAAGACTGCTGGGGGAAAGGCCGAAGCTTGCGCTGGCGATGTTACAAAGCTAGAAGATTGTCAAAAAATGATGGATACAGCAGCGGAGAAATTCGGCAAGATTGATATCCTGGTCAACAACGCCGGACTTACCAGAGATGCCCTGATACATAAGATGACTGATGCCCAGTGGGATTTGTGTGTTGATATTAGTCTTAAGGGAACCTTTAACTGTATTAGAGCTGCCTCTAAATACATGATGAAGGAAGGACATAATGGGCGGATAATCAACGTGGCCTCAGTAGCCGGGCTGATGGGAAACGTTGGGCAAATTAACTATTCTGCTGCTAAGGCAGGCCTCATTGGGCTCACTAAGACGGTAGCCAGAGAATGGGGAAGATTTGGCACCACCTGTAATGTCGTTGCTTATGGTTTCGTTGATACCCGGTTGACCAGAGAGAAAGAAGCGCAGCAAGAAGAGGTGGGTGGTGAACTGGTGGGAATACCCAAGAAGGTCAGGGATATGGTTCTTCTGCAAATAAAACCGATGACGCCTGAAGATGCTGCCAAGCCTGTCCTGTTCCTAGCTTCGGATGATGCTGCCTTTATCACCGGTCAGGTATTTAATGTTTCATCAGGGATGTATATGTAGATTTTACCGTTCTAGCTTGCTGTGGTTCGACATGTGACGGATATGGCATTACTCGTCTACTAACAACTGAACAGTGTAAGGAGGCCCAAAATGGCAAAAAGGCTAGAAGGTAAGGTAGCGGTAGTTACCGGTGCTGGGCGTGGCATTGGTAGAGGTGAGGCATTAGCCCTGGCTGCTGAAGGAGCCAAGGTGGTGGTTAATGACCTCGGTGGTGCAGGTGATGGTACTGGTGCCGCTAAAACCCCGGCTGCGGAGGTGGTTCAGGAAATTGAAAAGCTGGGTGGAGAGGCCGTCGCTAACTATGACTCCGTAGCCGCTCCAGAAGGTGGGGAAAACATCATAAAGACGGCAATTGATACTTTTGGCCGGATTGACATTGTAGTCAACAACGCTGGCATCCTCAGAGACCGCATGGTTTTCAATATGAGTGAAGAGGAATGGGACGCGGTCATCAAAGTTCATTTGTATGGTACTTTCCATTGTACAAAGCCGGCGTGTGTTTATTTCAGGCAGCAGAGAAGCGGCAGGATAATAAATACCTCTTCCACATCCGGGTTAGGTAACATGGGACAAGCCAATTACAGTGCTGCTAAGGAGGGGATTGTCGGTTTCACCAGGACGGTAGCCAGAGACATGGGGAGATATGGTGTAACTTGCAATGCTATCCGTCCCAGTGCCGGAACAAGGCTAACCTTGACGCCGGAACTGAGAGCCGCCTGGGAGAAGGCTAAAGCCGAAGGCTTTCGTCCTGTATCGGCTGGAATAACGCTAGATGATTTGCAAAAGATGACCCCTGATATGATAGCACCCTTAGTTGTATACTTGTGCACTGATGAGGCAGCGAACATAAACGGTTATACTTTCTTAGTTGGTGGTGGTGAAATAGGTATTTATTCCGAACCAGAGGTAAGAAGCCGCATATGTAAAGATGGTATATGGACACTGGGTGAGCTTATCAGCATTGTGCCTAAGACTCTGGCTAGGGAATTGATAAACCCGGCACCACCGCAACCACCGAAATAATAGGCCGGTGATATTTACCTGCGTGGTATTATGGACCGCTTGAATATTGAAATTCGGTAATATCTACTATCTGCATAAATATGTGATACATTGTAGGTACTACCAAAAGTTGAGTTTTCATATCTGGTAGCAGTCCCATTTATTGCGTCAGTATTGCTCGTCATGACGAATGCATATGTTGAGTCTGCCAAGACTAACCAAGTTCGAGGAGGCTGAAAATGGATTTCAAGCTTAGTGAGAAAGAGAAGACTCTCATAGCAGAGATTGCCAAATTCGCCAAAAAAGAGTTGCCTGAGGATTTTGTTGGCACTCATCTAATTGACCAGGAATACAGAGACTTTGAATTTGAAATATCCATGTCTAAGAAGCTAGCCCAGAATGGGTGGCTGGTTATGAGTTGGCCGAAGGAATATGGGGGGCAAGGCGCTTCTTTAACGGAACAAACGGTGTATGAGATGGAGATATCCTATTGGGGGATACCAGGGGCGTGGATGGGTATAAGTGGCACACAATGGGTTGGTCCCTGCCTTATGATGTTTGGCACGGAAGAGCAGAAAAACAAGTATCTGCCGTTAATTGCCTCGGGAGAACGAGATGGTGTCTGGTGCACGGGCTATAGTGAGCCCAACGCAGGCTCTGATCTTGCTAACCTGCAGACCCGGGCTGTAAGAGATGGAGACTATTACATTATCAATGGCCAAAAAGTGTGGACTAGCAAAGCCCAGCATTCGCGATGGTGCTGGCTTCTGGTCAGAACCGATTCCACTGTCGCCAAGAAGCACCGTGGGCTCAGCCTCTTTATCGTGGACATGAAGAGCCCAGGAGTTACAGTTAACCCTATATTGAACTACTACGGTCGGCATCACTTTAATGAGGTATTTTTCGATAATGTGAGGGTTCCGGCTTCTAATCTGGTCGGTGAGGAGAACAGGGGGTGGTATCACCTAATGCAAGCGCTCGCGTTTGAAAGACGTAGTGTGGCACCATTAGCCTATGGAAGTTCCAAGAGATTGTTGGAAAATCTAGTTAAGTATGTCAAGGAGACTCAGCGCCAAGGTGAGTCCTTGAGCCAAATTCCTGCTATTCGCCATAAGTTGGCTGAGATGGCAATAGACGTTGAGATAGTTAAACTGTTTGCCTACCAGTTTACTTGGCGGGTATCGCAAGGTGCAATACCCGCCTACGAATCATCGAGGAACAAGATTATGGGTGACGACGTGCTTAGACGTATGGCTATTTCTGGGGCAGAGATTTTGGGAGTCTACTCTCAAGTTGATCCGGATTCAAAATGGGCTCGACTCAAGGGAACCATTCAAGGGGCTTATCTCGGTTTCCCCGGTGCCATGATTGCTGCTGGGACTGCCGAGGTGGAGAGAAGCATTATAGCTCAATTTAGATTGGGTTTACCCAAATCATATTAGTCGCTTACGGAGATTATAGGAGGCGATATGGACTTCAGTTTTACGGAAGAGCAAGAAATGCTCCGGACTATGGCGAGGGATTTTCTGGCCAACGAATGTCCCAAGTCTAAGGTCAGAGAGTTGGATAAAGACGAAAAGGGCTATGATCCACAGATGTGGCGTAACATGGCGGAACTGGGATGGATGGGACTTGTTTTCCCGGAGGAGTATGGAGGAACAGGAGCCAGTTTTGTTGACCTGGTAGCCTTGATGGAGGAAATGGGAAGAAACATCGTACCAGGCCCTTTCTTTTCTACTATTGCCCTCTGTGCCTTGGCCATTTTAGAATTCGGCACAAATGAGCAGAAAGCTAAGTTCTTACCGCAAATAGCCAAGGGCGAGACTATTTGGACCTTGGCTTCGATGGAACAAACAGGTAGCTATGAAACCTCAGAGATAAACCTCAGCGCTCGCCCTGACGGTGATGACTATGTGCTAGAGGGTGAGAAGATTTTTGTCTCCGACGCCCATGTAGCCAATTACATCCTTGTGGTAGCGAGGACAGGCAAAGGCAAAGCACCACAGGCAAGAATCACAGTGTTCATAGTTGATGCTAAATCTCCAGCACTTAGAATAGAAATAATACCCACTATGGCGGGAGACAGGCAGTTCCAGGTGATTTTCAATAAAGCTAAGGTGTCCAAGAATGATATCTTGGGAGCTGCGGGTGGAGGTTGGGAAGTAGTCAATTTCATCTTGCAGAGGGCCGCTGTCTTGAAATGTGCTGAGATTTCAGGCGCATGTCAAGCTGTCCTCGATATGACTAGTGCCTATGCCAAAGAGCGGGTGCAGTTCGACCGACCTATCGGGTCTTTCCAGGCAGTCCAACAAAAACTGGCTGATATGCTTATAGATATTGAGGCGATTCAATATCTTGTTTATCAGGCGGCCTGCGGCATAAGCGAAGGCGAGCCATCTCAGCTGCAGATTTCTGTAGCCAAAGCCAAGGCAAGCCAAGCTTACGAAAAGATTTGCATTGATGGAATCACGGCTCACGGAGCTATTGGCTTTACCTTTGACCACGATATAGGACTATATTTCCGTCGTGTCAAAGCAGCGGAGTTTGCTGCTGGAGACGTTGACTTACACCGGGGGAAAATAGCTGCTGAATTAGGACTCTAGATCCGATGGTATTGACATACTGTGGTATAATGATTTTCAGACCTGTGTCTCTATCTTATTTTTAGGTGTGTTTCAAATTAGCCAGATGATGTATAAAGAGATAAAACTTGGTGGAAGGGGGTGGTAGTATCGAGTAGTAAGGCTTAGCATTCTGGGGCAAACAATGGTCGATGAGTGTTTGTCAGCAGAGAAAGCTCTAAGGACAAATAGTGTAGGAGGTTAATGACTAAGTGAAAAAGTATGTGTTTATATCGTTGGTCTGCCTTTTGTTGGTAGCGTTAGTTCTTCCTGCCTGTGCTGCACCTAAAGAGGAAAATGTCATAAAAGTCGGCATCATTGGGCCAATGACGTTCCCAGAGGGCGAAAACCACTGGATGGGAGCTGAGTTAGGAGCCGCGGAAGTCAATGCTGGCGGTGGCATAAAAATAGGTGACCAAACATATACCATCAAATTGATTAAGGCGGACTCTAATGAGGTGCTCAGCATTACGGATGCAGCTTCAGCCATGGAAAAACTGATAACCGTGGACAAGGCGGACTTTGTCTATGGTGGCTTCAGGACAGAGGGTGTATTCCCCATGCAAGACGTAGCTATGAACTACAAGAAGATATTCTTCGATTATGGTGCCGCTACTGCAGCGCTCTGCGGGAAAGTAAACGAGGATTACGATCGCTATAAGTACTTCTTCAAAGGAACTCCGTTCAACGAGTACTTCTTGATCGGCAATGTTTTCATGGTTACGAGCTTGATTAAGGCCGAGCTTATAAAGCAGCTAAACCTAGACACAGTGAGGGTTGCCATAATAGCTGAGAAACTGGCGTGGACTGAGGCGATGATAAAAATTGCCGAGGCGAGACTGCCAGGGATGGGGATGGAAGTCGTTGGGACATGGCGCACGTCAGATACAGCCACAGATGTCAATGCTGCATTGGCAGCTATTGCTGCTAAAGAACCCCATATTATCTTCTGCATATTCTCGGGACCGGTAGGTATCACCTTTGCTAAGCAGGCAGCCGAGTTACAAATCCCAGCCTGCTCAGAAGGCATTTTCGTCGAAGCGCAGAAAAGCAGCTTTATGGAGGCAACTGGTGGTAAGGGATTATATATAACTACCCTAAATACCTACTCAAGGGAAGTAGTATATAATGACAAAACACAACCCTTCGTCACTGCCTTCGTGAACAAATATAACCAGCTCCCGCTATATACTGCTGCTACCTACGATGGCATGCATGCGTTAAAATTGTTCTTGGAAAAGGCCCAAAGCATGGATCCCGATGTCTTAGTCCCCGTTATTGAAGGCACGCCGTTCACAGCGACGTCTGGTAATGCGGCCTACTTTAAGATGGGCGATAAGTGTCCCCCAAACTGTGCACATGACCTGATATATGGCCCTGGTTATGTGACCGGCGCCGCCACTCAGTGGCAGGATACGGACCCAATCATGGGGTCGAAAGTCATCTGGCCACAGTCTTATGAAGGTGTAGCTGCAGCGTGGAAAGATGTAAAGTACGGTGGTACCTACCCGTACATGATACCACCGAATGTAGTCGCGAAGTTCAAGCGTGAAGCGCCAGCGGCACCGCCAGAAGGCGAAAAACCAGCCGGACCTAAGCTTTCTTTCAAGCCAGTTGAGTACACCAATGCTGAGTTTGGCTTCTCTTTACAATATCCCAACAATTACACGAGGGACGCAGCGGAAGAAAAAGATGCCACCAAACTCTACGCTAAAGCCGGGACTGTTCCGGTAATATCTGCCTCTGTTAGGGAACAAGCTACCTTTGCTGAGGCTGTAAAAGCTGCACTTGGGCCAAAGAGTAAAGCAGGTACAGACATCACGGTTGGCGCTGAGAAGGAAGTAACTCTAGCAGATGGTAACAAAGCTACCGCGGCCAAAGTTGACTGGACGGTTTCGGCAGGATTTGCAGGTGAGACCTATGCTCTCGGGGTTAAGAAGGGCGACAAGTGGATTCTAGTTACCATAACTACTGTTGCCATGCTTATACCTTACGACGAAGCTCAGTTCTCCGAGATAGCCGGAACCTTAACAGTTAAATAACTGATGTTTTTAAGGAGGTGTGGTGCTAAAAAAGACATATAAATTCGCGATAGTGTCCGTTGTCATGTTGCTTGTTTTGGGTCTGACCTTGCCAGCGTGCACGTCAAAGAAACCGGCTGATACAGAGCAGCCGTCGGCTCCGGCACAAGCTGCACTGTCTTTTAAAGCCAAGACGTATACTAATGCAAAGGATGGCTTCTCCATTCAATACCCAGACAATTGGGTAGAGCGGCCGGAGATTGTGAGCACGACCATCGTGGCTGCTTTCGGTGTACCGGGATTCGTTCCAGGGGTAAGTCTTAGCGTCCGTGATGCGGATAAGCCTCTGACTGCCGATTGGATCGTTGCAGCAAACACGGCCGAGGGGAACGTAGGTGTTACAGTTGACTCGCCACTCAAGGAGACGACTTTGGCAGATGGTACCCCAGCCATCGAGTACAAATCAAGCTTTAAGAGTTCAGGGTACGACATTGTTTCTTTCGGTATCAGCGCAGACAAAGATGGCAAGCGGATCCGTGCAACTGTATGGACCATAGACGCGTTCTCTCCTTACGATGAAGCCTTGTTTTCGGAGATAGCGCACACCTTAACAGTCAAATAACTAAAACTTTTGCAAAGTAGCCAAGGGTAAGCCTATATGGTGACCCCGGGTTGGTCGAAACGTCCCGGGGTCACCATGAGAATAAACGGAAGACATTAAAATAATAAGTTTGGAAGAGTTATGATTCAATCATTTTTGATTCAGTCACTGGTAACAGGGGGGGTATATGCCATGCTGGCTGTGGGCTTCGCGCTCATCTTTGGCGTAGCCCGAATGATAAACCTGGCGCATACCTCGTTCTTGATGCTGGCAGCCTACGGCATGTTTTATTTTACCTCCAGGCTGGGATGGAATGTCGGCTTAGCGATAATCATATCCTTAGTTGGCACCACGCTTATAGGTCTAGTGAGCTACAAGCTATTCATTGACCGGATACGTGAGCACCAGGTAACCGTGCTGCTGATTACCATTGCCCTGGCTATGGTTTTTCAGGAATGCATGCTTTTGGCCTTCAAGGCTCACTTCTGGACAGCACCGACTCTTATTGTGGGGTACTGGGTATTGTTTGGAGTGAAGATTTCCTACCAGTACTTGGTGGTATTGGCGGTAGTCGTGTTTGTTCTGCTTGGCATATGGGCGCTTTTGGCAAAGACAAAACTAGGGATTGGCATCAGAGCCACGGCTCAGGATACGGAAATTGCCAACCTGATGGGGATTAGCGTTCCCAGGATACTCTTGATAACAATGGGCATGGCCACGACGCTGGCAGCTATTGCAGGTGCTGTGGTTGCCCCGCTGTGGACTGTTCACCCCTATATGTGGGCGGGCCCATTGGTAATGGTTATGGCAATTGTGGTGCTAGGTGGATTAGGGAGCGTCAAAGGTAGTGTTGTCGGTGCTTTTATAATAGGGCTCGTTGAGACAACGGTTGTTTTCTGGCTCCCCGGAGGCGCCTTCCTGAGCTCGGCATTTGCCTTGCTGGTTATGGTAATAATACTTGTGGTCAGACCCGAGGGTCTATATGGCATAGTTTTTGAAGAGGAGAGACTATAATTGTTAAGAAGACTATTTAAGGATTTCCAGGGTGATGTGTTGGCAATTCCGGGCAGACTTATAGCCCTTATCTTTTTCCTGCTCTTGTTTATTATCCCTCTAATTACGAACGAGCCTTTTGTCCTGCGTACCTTTATCTTTGCCAATGTGTTCGTTATTTTTGCCGTGAGCTGGGACTTTATATCCGGATATACTGGCCAAGTGAACTTCGGTCATGCCTTGTTCTTCGGTGTTGCCGCCTACACGACAGCGCTGCTGAACAGGGAACTTGGCTATCTTGGCTTACAGCCGTGGGCAACGATACCGATTGCGGCTCTTGTCGCCGTAGGAGCGGGAGTGCTCATGTGCCTACCTGCGTTAAGATTGAGAGGGCCTTATCTATCGCTGGTGACTTTAGCCTTTCCTCTCATCTTACTTGGGGTCATCAAGGCTTTTCCTGATTTTACCGGCGGCGAACATGGTATTTCTGGCTTACCAGGCATTGCTGATACTAAAACGGGTGAATACTACATATCTTTGCTGGTTATGATTGTTTCGGTGTTCATAATGTGGAAGCTTACCGATGCCAGAAGTGGCCTTGTCAGGACTGGGATTATTCTTCATGCTATACGTGAGGATGAGATTGCGGCTCGAGCCACTGGAATCAACACCATAAGATACAAAATGCTGGCTTTTGCCGTAGGCGGCTTTTTTGCCGGAATTGCTGGTGGCTTATTTGCTCACTTTATGAGAATCGCCGGGCCATCAAGTCTGGACATGATGTTGTCCTTTCAGGCGATAATATGGACGGTTTTTGGCGGCATTGTCAGTATCTATGGAGCGGTGGTTGGGGTTTACCTTCTCTATCCTCTGATGGAATTATTGAGGGTTATTCCTGAACTGCGTTATCTGATTTTCGCATTTTTAGTGATAGTGATTCTGCTTTTCATGCCTGAGGGGATTGGAGTTTGGATAAGAGACAAAATTGAGCGGGAATGCCCGCGTTGCAAATTATCTAATGTGGCTTTGCGACATACCTGCAGGGCATGTGGCGCCTCCCTGTACTAAGAAAAGTTTGGTTTTAGGGACCATTTTAGGAACCTAGGAAAGTCATATAAGTTCTTTAGGCTTAGGGAAGTCAGGTCTTACAAGCCTAGGTATGTCTTTCTAATAGTTTCGTCTTTGAGCAAGTCTTTGGCTGTTCCCTGGGCGATTATATGTCCCCGTGACATGACGTAGTTTCTTCCTGACAGGTCAAAGGCGAAGCTGATATCTTGCTCAGCCAAGAGTATGGTAACGCCCAGCTCGTGATAAATTTCCTCTATGCGTTTAAACAGGTCTTCCTTGAGCCTTGGTGCTAGTCCGCTTGAGGGCTCATCGACCAGCATAAACTTTGGTCTGCGCATTAGTGCTCTACCGATAGCCAGCATTTGGCGTTCCCCACCGGATAATGTGCCTGATACTTGATTTGCCCGCTCCTTTAATCTAGGAAACAATTCATAGACCTTGTTGAGACTATCGTTGATTACCTTCTTATCCTTAACCAGATAAGCCCCGGCGAGCAAATTGTCGTGGACCGTCATTTCAACAAAGGGCCTGCCTCGCTCGGGACAAAGTAGCAGACCTCTCTTGGCTATTTCAGAGGCGGAGAGCTTTTCAATGCTCTCGCCTTCGAACTCTATGCTTCCTTTAAAGGTTATGTCTGCCTGTCTCGTTCCCTTCAATACCTCCTTCTCCCAGTTTATCAATCCTGCTATAGACCGGAGTAGGGTGCTCTTCCCTGCACCGTTGGGACCAACGAGACCTACCAATTCGCCTTTTTCAACCTTAAGGCTGGCGTCATCCAGCACCATAGCTGTGTCATAACAGACGGTTATGTTTTTAGCTTCCAGCAATGAGCACCTCCTTGCCTGTGTAGGCTTCAATAACCTGCTTATTTTTGGATATTTCTTCAGGTGTACCTTGGGTGATGATTTCGCCAAAGTTAAGTACAATCACCCGGTTCACTATCTTCATCAGTTCACTGAGCTTGTGTTCTATAATAAGCATAGCTGGCCCTTCGCTGTGGAGTCTGCCAAATCTTCCGCCCTTGTGCAATCTTTTCATTGATTTTGCCACAAGCTCTGTTTCTGCAGGATTCAGTCCGCCGAAAGGCTCATCGAGGATAAGCATCTCCGGTTCGGTGGCAATTGCCCTGGCGACTTCCAGCCGTTTTAAGTCACCGTGCGACAGAATGGAAGCCTGTTCCAGAGCCATGTCGGCGATACCGACGAATTCTAGGGCATCTCTTGCCTTTACTTCGGCTCTTTTGACCCATTCGCCACGTTTGGTTATCCTTGGGCAGAGACAACCTACCATAACATTGGCGATAATGGGCAAATGGCGGAAGGGCTTTACTACCTGGAAAGTTCCTACCATACCCTTTTGGACTATCTCCCAGGGGCGGCATTTTGTTATATCTTTGCCATTAAATATGACTCTTCCTGAGTCAGGCTTCAATATGCCGAGCATACAACGTATGAGTGTAGTCTTCCCGGAACCGTTTGGCCCAATCAGGCCGACGATCTCATCCCTTTCTATCTTGAAGCTCACATTATTAACAGCAGTCAGCCCGCCAAAGGTCTTGGTTAAGCCTTCAACTTCCAAGAACGATGCCATTTTACTACTCCTCTCTTAGCTCTCGGCGAGATACTTTGCCTACGTCTGTCTTAGGCACCTCGCCTCTGAATTCTACGATTGTTGGGCATTTGTATGCAGCCAACCTTTCAGCGCAATATTTCATGATGTCCAATTCGGACAATTTGCCCCTTGCCTCTGTCTCAAGTACGACTACTGCTTTGACTTTCTCTCCAACCTCAGGGTCGGGGACTCCAATTACACCTGCTTCTTTAATTTGCGGATGAGCGGCCAGGACTTCCTCTACCTCCCTGGCAAATACAACCTGCCCCTTGTGCTTGATCATATCACGTTTTCTGTCGTAGAAGAAGAAATAGCCGTCTTCATCCATTCTGCATAAGTCGCCGGTTCGAAGCCAAATTTCGCCGTCGATATCTGCGAATGTTTCCTTAGTTGCCTCTGACTTATCCCAGTATCCTACCGCTACTTGTGGACCTTTGACTAAAAGCTCGCCTATCTCGCCAACGGGAAGAAATTTTGTACTATCAGGATCGGCTATTCCAGCTACGGTGTTAGGTAGGGGTACACCGAAAGAGCCGACTTTTGTCTTCCTGTATGGGTTGATCATTCCCACAGAGGTTGTTTCAGTCATCCCCCAACCCTCGTGGATTTTAGCGCCTGTCCGTTTTTCCCAGCCTTTAGCCGTGTCCTCAAGAAGGATGTCGGCGCCGGAGACAAGAACTTTGATGCGTTTCCAATCGACTCTGTCGGTGCGGTGATAATCCCTAAGGTATTCATACAAAGACGCAACGCTGAAAAAAATAGTTGCCTTGAAACCTTCCGTAGCATTCAACAGGTCGTCAAGGTCAATGGTGGTGAATATTACCAAAGTATAGCCCTGAGACAATCCACCCAGCATGACTACTGCTTGACCATAGATATGATAGAAGGGCAAATAGGCCAATAGGGTCTCCTTGCCCTCCTGGACAATATCACCCCAGAATTTGTCGCCAAGACGTTGGGAAGAGATGTTATAGTGGGTTATCATGACACCTTTGGGCAGCCCTGTCGTTCCTCCCGTGTAGGGCAGGGTTACTAAATCCTCTCTAATGTTGAATTTAATTTTCGGTGGATTAGGTGGATAGTTTTTAATCAAGTCCTTGAATTGATAAAATCCCTCTCTTTCGTATATTTCAGCGGGTGGCGCTGCCATCTTTTGATACACAGCCCGGAGTACGCTGCTGCCCATGAACCTTTTCAGCCACGGCAAATAATCGGTGATGTTGACCAAGATGACCTTATCTAGCTTGACTCCTGCCCGTTCAACATTATCGTAAAGATTATCCTGACAGATAATCATTCTGGCGCCACTGTCTTCAATTTGATGTTTGATCTCAGGACTGACATAAAAAGGGCTGATAGCAGTCAGGACAGCTCCAGCTTTTAGGGCTCCGAAATAGGCTATGACGAACTGGGGTGAGTTCAGTAGTAGTAAAGCAATGCGGTCTCCTTTTTTGACTCCTAAATCATGTAGGGCTGTAGCAAATCTATCGGTGTGGTCTCTCAACTCGCGGTAGCTTATCTTCCTGCCGTAGAATATCAGGGCAGTTTTGTCTTTCCATTTGTCTGTGGCTTCGTCAAAGGTGTCGACCGCGGACTGTTCTGGAATTTCGATATCCTGTGGTACCTCTTTGAGATAAAACTTTAGCCATGGTCTTGATTCGTATATAGCCTTGTTTGTATCGACCGCCATCATGTCACCTCCTCATTTACTATGAGCAAAGTATAGCATAGCATTTGTGTTTTGCCAACATGGAGCAGGTGTCTTTGTGTTATTTAATTGGGAGAGAAACCTACCCACGATTGATTTTTTGGCTCTCTGAAAGTTTCTCCTGATACTTGCATCATAGCACAAAATTCCCCGTTTGAGAAGATTATATTGCCTCTTCTTTTATCCAGCTAATGCACTCGAAGTGCCTGTTGCAGGCAGCTCACCGAAGCTATTTTATAATTCGTCCTCTCTCAGTTCCCGGCGAGATACTTTTCCAACATCTGTTTTAGGCACTTCACCCCTGAACTCTATAACTCTGGGGCATTTGTAGTGAGCCATATTTTCCGCACAATACTTCATAATTTCATCTTCTGAGACTTTGCCTCTTGCTTCTGTCTCAAGAACAACGATTGCTTTGACTTTCTCTCCAACCTCCGGGTCAGGGACTCCGATGACCCCGGCCTCTTTAACTTTTGGATGAGCGGCCAGGACCTCCTCTACCTCCCTGGCAAACACAGCCAGACCCTTGTATTTAATCATGTCACGTTTTCTATCGTAGAAAAAGAAATAGCCGTCTTTATCCATTCTGGCTAAGTCGCCGGTTCGAAGCCAGGTTTCACCGTCGATAGGCGCGAACATTTTTTTCGTCTCTTCCGGCTTATGCCAGTATCCTTTGGCTATTTGTGGCCCTTTGATTGCCAGCTCGCCTATCTCGCCAACGGGAAGAAATTTGGTACTTTCAGGATCGAGAATTCCAGCTACAGTGTTAGGTAGAGGTACACCAAAAGAGCCGACCTTTGTTTTCCCGTATGGGTTGATCATTCCCACAGAGCTTGTCTCAGTCATTCCCCAACCTTCGTGGATTTTAGTATTTGTCCGTTTCTCCCAACCTGCCGCGGTATCCTCAAGAAGGGAGTCAGCACCGGAGACGAGGACTTTGATGCGCTTCCAATTGACTCTGTCGGTGCGGTGATAATCTCTGAGGTATTCATACAAAGACGGAACGCTGTAGAAAATGGTTGCCTTATTGCTTTCGATTGCGTTTAACATGTCATCGAGGTCGGGGGTAGTAAATATCACTAGGGTGTACCCCATAGACAATCCTCCCAGCATACTCACCGCCTGACCGTATATGTGGTAGAAGGGCAAATAGGCTAATATGGTCTCCTTGCCCTCCTGGACAATATCACCCCAGAACTTTTCGCCTAGGTATCGGGCAGCGGTGAGATTGTAATGAGTTATCATGGCCCCTTTGGGCAGCCCCGTTGTTCCTCCCGTGTAGGGGAGTGTTACTAAGTCCTCCCTAATGTTGAATTTAATTTTCGGTGGATTGGGCGGGTAGTTCTTAATCAAGTCCTTGAATTGATAGAATCCCTCTCTTTCGTAGATTTCAGCAGGTGGCGCTGCCATCTTTTGGTACACAGCCCGGAGCACACTGCTGCCCAAGAATTTTTTCATTCCCGGCAGGTATTCGACGATGCTGGTCAAGATAACCTTATCTAGCTTGACTCCTGCCCGTTCAACATTATCGTAAAGGATATCCTGACAGACGATGATCTTGGCGCCACTGTCTTCAATTTGATGTTTGATCTCAGGACTGACATAAACAGGACTGATTGCAGTTAAGGTAGCCCCGACTTTAAGGGCTCCGAAATAGGCTATGATGAACTGAGGCGAGTTCAGTAAAAGCAAAGCGACCCGGTCTCCTTTTTTGACTCCTAAGTCATACAGGGCTGTAGCAAATCTATCGGCGTGGTCTCTTAACTCGCGGTAGCTTATCTTCCTGCCGTAGAATATTATGGCAGTTCTGTCTCTCCATTTATCCGTAGATTCGTCAAAGGTTTCGACCACGGACTTTTCTGGAATTTTGACATCCGGCGGCACCTCTTTGAGATAAAACTTTAGCCACGGTCTTGATTCATATTTTGCTTTGTTTGTGTCGGCTTTCAATGTATCCTCCTCTTTTGCTAAACGCAAAGTATAGCATAGCATTTGTGTTTTGCCAATATGGGGCAGGTGTCTTTGTGTTATTTAATTGGGGAAGAAACGTGCCACGATTGATTTTTGGCTTTACCTGTTCTTCCAATGAGGCTCTCTCCTCTCGGCAAAGGCTCGAGAACCTTCTAGCCGATCCTCGGTAGTAAACAGCTGCTGGAGCAGCAGGTTCTCATAGGCCAGTCCTTCTCTTAGGGGTGTACCGATACCTCGGGTGATGGCTTCTTTACAGGCGTGAACTGCGAGCTGGGAATGTTGGCAGATAGTTTCAGCCAGTTTAGTTGCTTCAAACATGAGTTGCTCGGCTGATACTACCTTGTTAACCAGTCCTATGCGGTAAGCCTCCTGGGCACTGATTCTTTCCCCAGTGAGAATCAACTCCAGTGCTCTACCTAAGCCAATCACCCGGGGTAACCTCTGGCAGCCGCCATCTCCTGGCATCATGCACCAACGTACTTCTTGGTGCCCGAACTCAGCGTGGTCTGCAGCGATTCTGATGTCACAGGCAAGTGCGATTTCATTGCCGCCGGCAATGCAATAACCGTTGATGGCAGCGATGATTGGCTTCCAAATTTCCATGCCCCTGGTGATGCCGCCGAATCCTGGCCCATTCCAAGCAAGCTCTCTTGATTCCTCTATAGTTTTCCAGGGAATATGGATAGGCTCCTTCAGCATCTCTTTCAGGTCCCAACCAGCGCAAAATGCTTTGTTCCCAGCACCGGTTAGTATGGCGACATAGAGCTCAAAGTCTTTTTTGAAATCCTGCCATATCTCATTCATTGCCATCCAGGTCTCGGAATTGATACAATTCATTGCTTTTGGACGATTGATGGTGATATAGGCGATATGTCCCTTCTTCTCATATAGAACGGTTGACATGTAAAAGCCTCCTTTACTTGGTTTTATCTTAAAATTATACGATATTAGGGGCTGTCTGGCATATGAAACTGTTCAGATAAGTAGGTGACACTCTGCTTCTTTCACAGTATAATCAGGTAGATTGTTTAAATAGTAACCCTATAAGGAGGTTCGAATGAGTAAAAATAAAAAAATTTGGTTTCTACTTCCAGGGCTTATTGGCTTGTTGCTTAGTTCCCTCGTTGCTTGTGGTAATCTTGGTTATACCACATACACAAATGAGCAGTTTGGGTATACCATCAGTTGTCCATACACATGGTATGGCGAGGTGTCTACAGACGGGACAAAATGCCTCATATCAGATCCGGGCCGTGGAGCTTCAGTTATGATAGATGTAGCAAAAGCTATGCCGCCCAAGGTTGCTGCCAACTTCTTGATTATGTCAATATCGGAAGGAACACTGGGGAAGGAAGTGACCATGATAGAAGATAAGCCGATGCAAGGCTCTTGGGATTGGTATCTTTCCTATGATTACGAGATGACCTCTGGCATCTTCCATGGTGAGGCCTATTTTAAGCAGACGGAGGAACATATTTATAAGTTAGACACGGCAGCGCTTAAAGAAGGGTATTCCCGCTATCCTTTCTCCACAATAATCTCATCCTTTAAGTTGCAATAACGAAGTGAGTTAGCCTCCTCTATCACTCAGTTGGCTATTGTTGCAACCAGAGTATGCCTCTGAAGACAATAGCTCTGTTTTCAAAGCGTTAGCCGGATTCCTAAACTGCCTGGTGCCCAAATATTAATATTGGACAAGTAGGTATCGGGGTGGCCGGATTTGAACCGGCGACCACCTGAACCCCATTCAGGTGCGCTACCAGGCTGCGCTACACCCCGTGGTTTTGCTTCAGGCAATATGTTATCATAAGTAGCCAATTGAGACAATGTAAATTGCGCTCAAGTTATATTTAAGCAAGAAAGGAACTTCGACCTTGGCTAAGAAGAGAACGAAGGCCGAATTGAAACGGCCACCTACCAAGCATCAATTGTCTAGATGGCAACGCCAGCAACGCATCCAGCGTATTATAGTCATTGCGGGGACTCTTTTTTTTGTTTTGATTGTCAGTTATATCGGCTATGGATATTACGATGAGCAAGTTAAGCCGCTTCATCAACCTGTGGTGAAAATAAATGGTACTGTCTTTGATATGGATTATTACATAAAGTCGCTTGAGCTTTACAGCAAAGGGATGGATGCTACTGCGACCTCAGACATGGCAGACAAGCTTGTCGGAGTGATGGAATACAGTGAGGTAATAAGGAGAACATCTCCAGACCTTGGTTTTAGTGTGAGTGCAGACGAAATAGATAGTGAGCTTAAGAATCTTGGGCTTCCTGATGATAAGGTGTATAGGGATGCAATTAGCGCCACATTGCTGACATCTAAAGTGCTGCAGAACTATTTTGACCCGAAAGTGCCGACTGAGTGTGAACAAGTGCAGGTTCAAGCGATGTTTTTAGAAAGTAACAAGGTAGCTAATGAGGTGATAGATAGGCTGGTAGCTGGAGATGATTTTAGCTCTCTGGCGAAGGAATACTCTGTGGAAGCAATAACCAAAGAGTTTGGCGGTGATCTAGGCTGGCTGCCTAAAGATTTTGCTGATGTTTTCTTGGGGGATTTAGGAAATTCATTACTTAAAGACATTGCTTTTAACCTTGAGCCGGGAGTGCTCAGCGAACCGACTTATGATAGCTCAGTTACTAAAGGGTTGGGGTATTGGCTGGTGGAAGTGATTGAAAAGGACGAGGAGCAGGGTAGCCATGCCAGAGGTATGCTATTAGGTAGTCGGCAAGAAGTAGAAGAAATAAAGGCCAGGATAGAAGCTGGAGAAGATTTTGGCGCTTTGGCCAAGGAATATTCGCAGGATTTAGCGAGTAAGAAGCTGGGAGGTGACTTAGGTTGGATACAACAAGGAGGCTTGCCGCAAGAAGGGGAAATTGGCAGTTGGGTTGCTGCGGGATTTGCGCTGCAGCTTGAACCAGGCGTTCTGAGTCAACCAGTGGCCGATGACTCTGTCAAGACTAAGGGAGGTTATTGGCTGGTCAAGGTCGTGGATAGAGATGACAGTCGGGCGTTCGGGGATGAGGCTAGGGGGATGCTGAAGATGAAACTTTTTGAAAACTGGGTTAATGAGCAGAGAGGAAAAAGCTCGGCAGAAAGTTATTTGACCGAAGAACAGAAATCTTGGGCAGTAGCTCGAGTTCTTAAGGACAGGGGGTAGACTACTATGGTGGCCATGGAGAGTATTGGTATCGGTTTGATGGGTTTAGGTGTAATCGGTGGTGGTGTGGCCAAGGTGTTAATAGACAAACCGGATACTTTGACTAGAGAAGCAGGCAGCAAACTGGTCTTAAAGAAGGTGTTAGAGAAGGACCTAGCCAAGCACGACTCATTGGGAATGGAGCGTGGCATTTTTACCACTAAATTCGAGGAGCTAATTGGGCATCCTGAGGTTGATATAGTTGTGGAACTCATGGGCGGTGAGCAGCCTGCCTTCGAATATATAAGAGAGGCTCTAACTCGCGGCAAGCACGTTGTCACTGCTAATAAAGAGGTTATGTCCAAACACTGGAGCGAGCTTTTGGCTGTGGCTCGAGACCATCAGGTGGCTCTTCGCTACGAGGCTAGTGTTGGTGGTGGGATACCTTTAATTGCTCCGTTTCAGGAAGACTTGGTGGCTAATGATATTTCAGCTATTTACGCCATTCTTAATGGTACCACTAATTATATTTTGACTCGGATGGCCAAGGAGGGTCTGGATTTCTCCGTGGTTTTAAAAAATGCTCAGGAGTTAGGTTATGCTGAAGCCGACCCAGCCAAGGATATAGAAGGAGTCGATGCTGCCTATAAGCTGGCCATTCTGGCAACCATCGCCTTTGGCACTGAGGTTAAACCGGAGAATGTATACCATGAAGGAATTTCACGGCTGCAGGCTCGGGATTTCCGCTATGCTCGAGAGCTAGGTTATGCTATAAAGCTTTTAGCCATTGCCAAGCGAGTCGGAGAGTCTGTTGAAGCTCGTGTTCACCCTGTATTTATCCCTGAGGATTCTCTGCTGGCTAAGGTGGATGGTGTTTATAACGCCATTCATGTAGAAGGAGATTTGGTGGGTAAAGTCATATTCTATGGTGAGGGAGCTGGCCCCAGAGCGACTTCAAGTGCTGTTGTCTCCGATATCATAAAGATAGCTCAAAATATCAACAGTGAGGCGGCCAGTGTTGTCCCCAGGTTGCCCTTTGCTAGTGGACGTACTGTGAAGCCTATGGCCCAAATAGAGACAAGATACTATATGAGAATGAGTGTCGCTGACCAAGCGGGCGTTTTGGCACAAATATCTAAGATATTGGGCGACCACGCTATTAGTATTTCTTCGGTAATTCAGAAAGAGACTGACCCATCTACTAAGATTGCTGAGATTGTTATAATGACTCATCCAGCTAGAGAACAGGCAGTTCAGCAGGCCCTAAAGGAAACTGAGCGTTTGGCTATAGTCAAAGAAATCAGCAACTTTGTCAGAGTGGAAGCTTAGTTAGGGGAAGCAATGGGACGTGGAGTTTTAATCAGATACCGCGATTTTCTGCCGATTACCCCGGCTACTCCTCTGATAACTCTGGGTGAAGGTGATACTCCCCTGGTCAGGTCTGTTGCCGTGGAGAAGGAGCTTGGCTGCGGTGAACTTTATTTCAAGCTTGAGGGTTGTAATCCAACCGGCTCTTTTAAGGACAGAGGTATGGTTGTAGCTATCGCGAAGGCTGTGGAAGAGGGCAGTCGGGGTGTAATCTGTGCCTCTACTGGCAATACCAGTGCTTCGGCTGCTGCCTATGGAGCTAGATTCGGCCTCGATGTTATCGTTATTGTGCCAAAAGGTAAGATTGCCGTTGGAAAGCTGGCTCAGGCTATTGCTTACGGGGCTAAAATTATCGCTGTACAAGGCAATTTTGATCAGGCTCTCCAGATAGTCCGTGATTTGGTTCAAAAACACCCGGTTACGCTGGTCAATTCACTAAATCCATATCGTATTGAAGGTCAAAAGACGGCGGCTTTCGAGCTTGTCGATGATTTAGGCGATGCTCCTGATTATTTTTTCATTCCGGTGGGCAATGCCGGCAATATCACTGCTTATTGGAAGGGCTTTGTCGAATATAAGCAGGCTGGTCGGGCGAGTCAGACTCCGAAGATGATGGGTTTTCAAGCTGAAGGAGCAGCGCCTATAGTCAAAGGCAGAATCGTTGAGAAGCCTAAAACCTTAGCTACTGCGATTCGAATTGGCAATCCTGCCAGCTGGCAAAGAGCAGTAGCTGCCAGGGATCAATCAGGCGGGGTCATTGACTGTGTCAGCGATGACGAGATTCTGGCTGCCTACAAGCTGCTGGCAAGGCGAGAAGGAATTTTCGGTGAGCCAGCCTCAGCAGCTTCTGTGGCTGGACTCATTAAGATGGTTAAGCAAGGGCTGAAGCTTTCAGGCAAAAAAGTGGTCTGCATCATCACCGGCACCGGCCTTAAAGACCCCAATCTTCCGGCAAAGTTTGTTGAGCCATTCCCAGAGCTGCCTGCTGACATAAAGGTAATTGAGCAAACTCTAGGTTGGCGTTGACTTCTTTAACCATCGTAGAGTTGAAGGTATAACGAGAACAACTCATGCCGAGGATAAACACAGAAGACGTTGGTGAGTTCTATCAGCATTACCCAAAAGTGGCAGCTATACTTACAGTCAATGCTGGAGACAAGAAAAATGCTATGGCAGCCGCATGGCACAGCCCCATTTCCTTTAAACCTCCGCTTTATGGGGTAGCTGTAGCACCTAAGAGATTTACTTATCAGCTTATTTTGGAAAGCAACGAGTTCGGGATTAACTTTGTACCCTTTGAAGCTGCTGAACTTGTAGCCTCGGTTGGCGGCAGCGGTGGCAAGGAAATAGATAAGTTCGCTAAATTTGGCATTACAGAAGAAAAACCTTTAAAAACAAACGTACCAATTCTGAAAAATGCCTACGCTGCCTACGAGTGCAAACTCATGGACAATAGAACCTATGGTGACCATGTCTGGATAGTGGGTGAAATTGTAGCTGTGCATTTTACTGATGATTTTTTCACGAACAAGGGAACACTTGATTTGAGCAAATTGAATCCAGTGCTTTATCTCGGAGCAGAACTTTACATAACTACCAATAGAGAATCCGTACTATCGCTGGATCGAGAGACTTACGGAAGACGTTAGTGAATAGTAATTCATGAGAGGAGGCAGCATTGGTTGACATAACTAAGATTGAAGCAGCGGTATCAGCGATAATCGAAGCTATCGGTGATGACCCTCGAAGAGAAGGGCTGCAAGGCACACCGAAACGGATCGCTGATATGTATACTGAACTTTTTGCAGGTTTGGATATGGATGCTAAGACAGAATTGACTGTGGGTTTTGAGGTGGGGCATCGTGAAATGGTAATATTGCGGGATATTCCCTTTTACTCCATGTGTGAGCATCATCTGCTGCCATTTTATGGAGTAGCTCATGTTGGTTATATTCCAAATAAAGAGGGACGGGTTGTCGGCGTTAGTAAATTAGCGCGGGCGGTGGAGATATTCGCCAAACGTCTTCAGCTACAGGAGAGAATGACGTCGCAGATCGCTGATGCCATTGTTGAAGCACTTCAGCCGGATGGAGTGGCGGTGGTCATACAGGCAGAGCATTTGTGTATGACCATGCGGGGTATCAAGAAGCCGGGGAGCAATGTTATTACCTCAGCGACTAGAGGTCTTTTCCGTACCAGGGCAGCAACACGTGCCGAGTTTCTTGCCTTGGTCCAAGGCAGATAGCGCTATTCGTGACGCAGGGATTCAATTGGGTCAAGTCTGGCAGCTCTGTAGGCTGGGTAAACGCCGGAAGCTAACCCGACTACAACTGCTACCATTATGGCAATAATTACAATGTCAAGTCCCATGGGGGCTTTGACGGGGTACGGTCCTAGTTGTACGCCAGTAATAGCCCAAGTTCCCAGTGCCGCTATAGTGAGGCCGATTATCCCACCACTAAGGCTGAGCATAGCTGATTCTATTAGGAACTGACGTAGAATATCCCGCCGTTTGGCCCCCACAGCCTTTCGGATGCCGATTTCCCGTGTGCGCTCGGTTACCGAGACCAGCATTATGTTCATTATGCCTATGCCGCCGACAATAAGAGAAATAGCACCAACACTGCCTAAGAATACCTGCATGATGCCGAGTACCTCACGCATGCGGTTGAGGATTTCCTGCATATCAATGACTGTGAAGTCATCGTCCTCGTTTTCTCTGATATGATGGCGCTGACGCAGGATGGCAGTGACCTCTTCCCTGGCAGCATTTATCTGGTCGGTACTCATTGCTTTGACAGCGATAGTTTGAATAGGTCTGCCCCGGGTAGTTGTCTCCCCCAAAATTCTTGACTGCATAGTCGTTATGGGTATCATTATGAAGTCATCAGCGGAGCCTATAAAACCGCCTTTCTTCTCGAAGACGCCGATAACCTCAAACTGAGTCCCGCTTATGCGGATGGTTTTGCCTACAGGGTCCTCTGTGTCAAAAAGGTCAGTGGCTGTTTTGCTTCCCAGTACGGCGACATTGGCTCCTCTCTTGACATCCTGTTCAGAGATGAATTCCCCTTCGGCTACGGGATAGCTGATAATTTGTGAAATCTCGGGCGTAGCACCCATGATGTCAACATTGCTATTTTCATTGCCATAGACGACTTTAGCCAGTTTTTCTGAAATGGGGGAAACCAAATCTACTGATGGAGCTCGATTAGAGTTAGCTATAGCTTCGGCATCCTCGATAGTCAGGCTTCCTGTGGCTCCTGACATTCCCTGCATCATGGTGCTGGCGCTGGTGATGTAGATGGCATTGGCACCCATACTCTCGAAGATGCTAGTGATATTGGCTTCGTGCCCTCTGCCGAATGATACCAGGAAGACGACGGCCCAGACTCCGATTACGATGCCAAGAATGGTCAAGCCAGACCGCATCTTGTTATTGTACAGGACTTGCCATGAACTGATAGTGCTTTCCCAGATGTTCATATCTTTTTCTCGCTCACGATTTTACCGTCTCGAAGATGAATCGTGCGCTGTGTATAAGCAGCGATGTCATTTTCATGAGTGACCAGGACTATAGTGATGCCCTGGCTATTGAGTCGCTGTAAAAGAAGCATTATTCCTTTGCTTGTCTGTGTGTCCAGATTGCCGGTGGGTTCATCGGCTAGAATAAGCGATGGGTTGGTGACTAAGGCTCGGGCGATAGCTACCCGTTGTTGTTCGCCGCCGGATATCTCAGAGGGGCGGTGTTTAGCCCGCTGAGTCATGCCCACTAGTTCCAGAGCTTCAAAAGCACGCTGGTGTCTATTGCCGACGCCACTGTAGACTAGGGGCAATTCGACATTAGACACAGCCGTGGCCTGGGGTAATAAGTTGAAAGATTGAAAGACGAAACCTATTTTCTTGTTTCTTATTTCAGCCAATTCGTCATCCTTCAGGTGGCTGACGTCTGTTCCGTCAAGGAGATATTTCCCGGAAGTAGGTCTGTCCAGACAGCCGATGAGATTCATCAGGGTGGATTTTCCTGAGCCTGATGGACCCATGATCGAGACCATCTCTCCCGCCTCGATGCGGCAGGTTACTCCATCCAGGGCGGCAACCTCGACCTCTCCCAATTTATAGATTTTTACTATGTTCTCTAGGTCAATCATTGCTGGTAATAAGGCTAGCCTATCTCATTTCAATAGTGGACTTGTTTTCTTAGAAGGATGAGGACGCTCGACCACGGGTTGCCTCGACAATAATCTTTTCTCCTTCGCTGATTCCGGAGATTATCTCGCTGAACTGGTCGTTCTGAGCACCTAGAATAACCTGTCTTTTTTCAGTTGTGACTTTCTTCTCATCTATTATCACATCCACCCAGTAGTCTCTAGGAGAGCCTTTGATAGACCGGTTGGGTATTAATAGCACATTCTCATGTTTTTCCACGATGATGTCAGCGGTGGCGGTCAAGCCTCCTTTAAGCTCTGTTTCAGTGGGGTCGAGGGAAATGGTCACCGCGAACTCAACCACTCCGGTTGTCTGCGTGCCGAAAGGTGAGATGAAGGTCACCTTGCCCTTAAGCTCGGCATCGGGTAGTGCGTCCACGATTATGACAGCCTCCTGCCCCACCTTCACTTTATAGATATCTATTTCATCTACCACGCCATCCATTTTGACGGTGCGGGTGTCCACCAGGTGAACGGCGGTCTTGGACGAATAGTCGAAAGACGAAAGCTGGTCATTTTCTTTCACGCCGATATCGACGACGGTGCCGTCAAAGGGAGCCAGTATTTCCGTCTTCATAAGTGCCTCCTTGGCATTCTTTAGCTCGTTTTCAGCCAGCTTCAGATTGAGATTGTAGCCTCTAAGGGCTTTCAGATTAAGGCCGCTCCTGAAAATCAGCTCGTTGTTCTCAAGTATCGTCTGGCTCATTTCGATATCATGCTGTGCCATGCGCAGAAGCGTGTTCAACTCCAGTGCGTCACAACCCTCATCCTCTTTACAGGCTTGTATCTTTTGTAGGTTTTCTTCAACCTGCCTCAGCCAATCGAGGGAGGTTGATGTATCGGGATAGGGAATTGGCATCAGCCCTGTCGTTCCAGGTCCAATATACTTCTCAGTCGGGAGGTAATAATTCGGATCATAGGTTGGATCGGGGATAAGGGGAGGTGGTGGAGTGGGGTTAGGCATAAGTGGAATTGGTTGAAAATTGGGATTAAGTATCCATTCAATAGTTAGTCCTTGCATCGCCAGTTGTCCACAACAGGCTCCTATTCTTTGAGATATTCTTATCCTGCCGCTCAGGCTTTTTACTAGAAGATGAGTTTCCTTCAATTTTTGCTGTGTTGTATCCAGTGCGGCTGAAGCTTCGGCGTATTTACCCTGCTCTATGAGTCCTTGTATCTCAGCTAACCTCTGAAGGTCTTGCTTGAGGAGTTCAATTGCGTCGTTTATCTCTGGATATGTTTCAACTGCCTGACCTAAAATGTCGTAGGTTTCCAAGGGTATATTTCTCTGTGTATCTTTTAGCATATAGTAGCTGGCTTCAAGGTCTTGTATAGCCAGGCGTAGTTCAGCTGCAGCCTCCTGGTATTTGCCTTGCTGGAGAAGTTTCTGCACTTGCCTTAGCTCCTCTTGAGCCTGCTCCACCTGGAGGACAGTGCTGGTGTCAGGATACATTTTTGGATAGCCCATCAATGCCGGGTGTATCTTTTCCACCAGTTCATTCATGGCTAGTTCTACATTATACTGGGCTGAGGCTACGGCTAGCTTTTGAGTGGTGTCATCCAGTTTGGCTAGTAGTGCGCCTTCTTTGACCTGCTGTCCCTCGACGACAAATACCTCTTTAACTGTGCCTGGAGTGCCAAACTTCAGTTGGCTTTCATGCGGCATGTTGAGATTGCCATCAGCAGAGATGGTAACCACGAGGTCGCCTCGCATTACCTCGGCTATCTGCTTCTGACTCGCTTCTGGCTGTTTACCGCGGCAACCGGCAAAACCTATTGTGGATATGACTATAAGCAGTATGATTGCTGTAGTTAGTTTATTTTTCATCGTATATCGGCTCTCCGTTCTTCATAGAGTGTTAGGTATTGTTTCCTCAATGTTATGCTGGCGTAAGAACTTTTGAATGTGACTGGCTTGTTGAATTCGGGCATCAAATCGATATTATAATACTTTTGGAAAAAGTATGCTACGGGGGGTACCTGCCATTGTGGGGGACATAAGCCCTGAAGCAATCTCGTCTTTGTATGTCATTCTGAGGAGCGGAGCGACGTGGCAAGCTCTATGGTGAGTAAGCCAGGTATATGATTGCCACGCTTCGCCGCAATGACAGGCAGGGCATTCAAAAAGCCTATAATTGAAACCAGTGCTGCGAAGATGTATTCTATCTACTAAACAAATGGAAACTGAGAATCCGATACCATCATTTATTTCCCAAGTCAAGGGATTTCTGGCTGAGGAGGAGGGGTTGAGGTTGTTTGATTTAGCTTTGGAGGTATGTTCGCTTGGCCCGTGTCTTGAGATAGGGAGCTTTTGTGGCAAGTCCACAGTATATCTTGGCATTGCCTGTAAGATGAAGGGAAAAACACTTTTCTCCATTGACCACCATCGAGGTTCTGAAGAGCAGCAGCCCGGGCAGCCGTATTTTGATGCTGACCTTTTTGATAATACGACCGGTCTGATTGATAGTTTCCAGTACTTTCGAGCTACGATACAAAAAGCAGGGTTAGAAGAAGTGGTTGTGCCCATGATTACCAAATCACATGTGGCAGCTCGAGATTGGGTTACTCCTTTGGGCCTGGTTTTCATAGATGGTGGCCATAGTTATGAAACAGTTATGACAGACTATCAGTGCTGGTATCCACATTTGCTGCCTGGCGGGTTCCTTGTCTTCCACGATATTTTTTTAAACCCGGCCGAAGGAGGGCAAGCCCCATACGAGGTTTACAAGGTGGCGCTGGCCTCGGGGCAATTTGAGGAATTGCCTATGACGAAGACACTCGGGGTACTACGGTGTCATGGGCCCATGGTGGTCAAGGAGTAGGTTTGTGGGAGACATGGGTCTGAGCATATCGGCTGCCAGAACTACTGCTGCCGATGTCCATGTTGGCTTTTCTTCAGGCCAGATTTCTCTGTCTGGCAGTGCTATGCCGTAAAAGTAGGCGCCGTCATCATCCCGCAACTGGTGAATCCAATTGAAGACTGTTGCCGAGTCTTTATATTCGCCATGTACTGCCAGGGCAATAGCCAGCTCACTTGTCTCTGCGGCGGTGACCCATCCCTGTTCTAGGCTACAGAGGCAGCCAAAGCCATCGATAACAAATTTATCCCAGCCGCTGGACAGACGGTGCTTGGCATCGTTACTATTGATGACACAGCACATCGCCGGGTAATACCAGTCCATGGCAAATGTGAATTTATTTTCTTGAGGTGTACTAAGTACGCAGGGCATTTCCTGAATCGCTTTTGCCAGAGCAGCATTTGCCATTTTCCAATCAGTTCTCTCTTCGCCTAAAATTAAGGCAATAGAAAGGGCGCTCTTAATGCTTAAATAGGTCGAGCTGCAACTGCTTATTAATGCGGTGGGATATATAGCGTCGGCGCTATCTCTAGCCCAGTAAATCTCACCGTTAGGCCCTCTCATAGCTAGCACAAAATCGATTGCAGTTCGGACTGTGGGCCACATTTTATTGAGAAAAGAAGGGTCACCGGTTATCAAGTAATGGTGCCAAATTCCAACGGCAATATATGAAACGCTATGTGAAACCTTGTAGATTTCCAGCGGCTGCCCATCCTTGTATGAAGCATACCAGCTTCCATCCTCTAATTGAATTGCGGCGAGCCAATCATAAGCGCGTTCTGCTTCGGTATGGCAATTGCCGATATCTATCGCCATAGCACTTTCAACATGCGTCCACGGGTCTGTAATCCCCCCCTGGAACCAGGGGATTGAGCCATCTGCCTGTTGTACATCCACGATGGAGCCAACCGTAGGGTTCAAATATTCTCTTGAGAGGTAATTATCAAGCTTCAGCTTCATTTTGGATTGCTCCTTAGGTATCATATCTCATTGTGCCTCAATAAGTTTTTGGTGCTCAATAGCTTCTTCGTAGACTTCAACCGTATGTTTAGCGGTGTTTTTCCAATTGAACATGTCCATTACTCGCCTGCGTCCCGTCTCACCAAGTTGTCTGCGCCTTTCTGGATTGTCCAGCAGGCCTGCAATTGCCTCGGCCAGCGCTCTGGTATCAGCCGGAGGTACCAGTATGCCGGCATCGCCGACAATTTCAGGTAGCGCTCCAGCAGTCGTTGAAATTACAGGAGCACTGCAGCACATGGCTTCAGCTGCCGGCAAGCCAAATCCCTCGTAAACGGACGGCACTACTACCATGGTGGCAGTGGAATAATGCTTTACTAGTTCATCAGTGGTTACCTGCCCGAGACGGGTAACGCAATCAGCAATGCCCAGACTGTCAACTAATCCTTGCGTGTAGCCATTTTTCAGCTGCTTTCCAATTATTACAAGCTCTATTTTTCGTTCCGACCGCAAAGCAGCGACCGCCTCAAGCAGGTATTTCAATCCTTTTAGCGGAGTATCACCGCTGTTTATTACCAGCAGGCGGTTTTCCAGGCGGCTAATTCCAGGGATTTGCGTGAATATGGAGCTGTCAACACCATCATAGATAATGCGTAGGCTATCTTTTGGCAGCTTAAAGATGTCAACAATCTCACGATAAGAATTCTGTGAGCCGGTAATAAAGTGCGAGAGCCTCTTGGCAACCTTAAGTTGCATGTTTGCAAATGCATACCATCTCCTGATGCCCATCTTCTGCCATAAGGACTTAGCGGCTTTAATGGCTAAGTCTCGGTCTATGGTAATAGGGTGATGAATGGTTGTTACCACCGGGGCGCCGAGCTCTTTTATTTTCAGGATGCTGTGTGACAGACTTTGATTATCGTGAATAACGTCATATTTTTTGTGTCCATTATTGTTGCGCAGGAAGCTATAAGCGCGCATGCCGAAAGTCAATGGCTCGGTGAAAAACCCAGTGCAAACGCCAAGCCATTCGATAAGATTAGGCGTGGAATCCAGTTTTCGAGGACTGATAAGGAAACGTTGCCTTTCCGGTAGCGCATATAGGTCTAGACTGGGCAGCTTAATGAGTTTTATACTGTTGTCCAATTCTGGATATGGTGGTCCAGATATTACTTCAACATCGTGGCCGAGCTCATGAAGGCAACGGCTTAGGTAGCGGACATAAATGCCCTGTCCGCCGGAATAGCGATAACATCTATAACTAAGCAAGCATATACGCATTTAACGTCAATCCGAGTTTGAAACATTTACGGTTGAATGCAAAAAGCCACACACTATTTTACCTTTGTTTTGCAGATATATCAACACGCACGTAGGTTTAGGCGGAAATCAGCGAGGGAACGATGAAATTTCTATTGAGGTCTAGATAAGGATAAATTATCTATAAGTTTTCAAATTTCAAAAAATCGACTATAATTGAAAGCTAAAATGGTGAACAATATGGCAAAGAAAGTAATACTTGCCTATAGCGGAGGGTTGGATACATCTGTCATTTTGAAATGGCTAGTTAACAAGGGATACAACGTCATTTGCTTCGTTGGTAATGTTGGTCAAAAAGAGGATTTTGGAGAAATAGAGAAGAAAGGACTGAAAACTGGTGCCTCGAAAGTTTACACTGAAGACCTGAGAGGTGAATTTGTTACTGATTTTATTTTCCCAGCCCTCAAAGGAAATGCTATGTACGAAGGGAGATATTTATTAGGTACCTCATTAGCTAGACCTCTGCTTGCGAGAAAACAAATTGAAATTGCTGAGAAAGAAAACGCTGAATTCGTTGCTCATGGAGCAACTGGCAAAGGCAACGATCAAGTAAGATTCGAGCTAGCTTATTACGCACTCAATCCAAAAATAAAACTTATTTGTCCGTGGAAAGATCCAGAATTCTTGGCAGAATTCAAGGGGAGAAGTGACCTTATTGATTATGCCAGAAAATGGAAAATTCCTATCAAAGCTAGTAGGAAGAAGCCGTACAGTGAAGATGAGAATTTAATGCATATCAGCCACGAAGCGGGAATTTTGGAGAATCCGCTATTTAGACCACCCGAAAATTTATTTAGCAGAACAACTTCCCTCTCAATGGCTCCGAATAAAGAAACTATAATTGAAATTCATTTTCAAGACGGAATTCCCACTAAAATGGTAAATCGAAATGATGGTACAACAAAAACGAAACCTTTGGAATTGTTTATCCATATCAACGAATTGGGGAGTAAAAATGGCATTGGAAGAGTTGACATGGTTGAGAACAGATTTATTGGGATAAAATCCAGGGGGGTTTATGAAGCACCAGGAGCAACAATCCTCTGGCTTGCTCATAGAGACCTCGAAGGCATAGCTATGGATAAAGAGGTTATGCACTTGAGAGATATGCTTATACCTAAATTTTCAGAATTGATCTACAATGGATTCTGGTTTTCTCCTGAGATGGATTTTTTAATGTGCGCAATCGATAAGAGCCAAGAAGCTATCGATGGAAAAGTACTAGTCTCGTTATATAAAGGAAACGTAAATATAGTTGGCAGAGAATCGCCTACTTCTCTTTATGATAAGGAATTATCTAGTATGGATGTGGAAGGGGAATTTGATGCTGTAGATTCAAGAGGATTTATTAACATCAATGCTATAAGATTAAAGGCCCATTATCTTGTTTTGGGAAGAAGAAAACCTTATATATGGCGTGAAAAGAAAAAATAGTACTTAATATGAAACTTTGGCAAAAAGATTACAAACTAAATAAGCAAATAGAGGAATTTACAGTTGGAGAGGACTATATTCTGGATCAGAACCTTATAATATATGATTGCATCGCGTCCGTAGCCCATGCAAAAATGCTTGGCAAGATTGGAATATTGAAGAGAGAAGAAGTTCAAAAACTAGTTAAAGAAATCAACCATATTATTGAATCCTGTCAAAAGGGGCAGTTTAAAATTTCAAAAGAACAGGAAGATTGTCACACAGCTATTGAAAGTCATCTGACAAAGAACTTAGGTGATTTGGGCAAAAAAATACACACTGCAAGATCGAGAAATGATCAAGTGCTTACCGCTCTAAGATTGTATTATAAAGATCAATTGAATGATTGTAAGGAACTGATTAATGAATTAATTAAACAAATAAAGATATTTATCAAAAGATACGGAGAGATAGAATTTCCTGGCTACACTCACACTAGAAAAGCTATGCCTTTATCCATCGCTCTTTGGGGAAGCTCCCTCCTCGACTCAATGAAAGACAATTTAATAGCTCTTAACTTTGCTTTAGAGTTAATTGACCAATCGCCCCTGGGAACCGGAGCAGGATATGGTATACCTCTTACGATAGATAGGAAATATACTGCGAAATTATTAGGTTTCAAAAATATACAGAAAAATCCTATTTATGCACAGAATAGCAGAGGTAAATATGAGTCTACCATCTTGCACATCTTAAGCCAAATAATGTTTGATTTGAATAAAATCGCATCTGACTTAATCCTTTTTAGCATGCCGGAACTTGGTTATTTTGAATTACCTGAAGAACTCTGCACAGGAAGTTCGATGATGCCACAGAAGAAAAATCCTGATGTGTTGGAGGTATTGAGAGCAAAATATCATGTTGTTATTTCGTATGAATTCCAAATTAAAAATATAATTAGCAATCTTTTATCAGGTTATAATCGTGACCTCCAACTTACAAAAGAACCTACGATGAAGGGTTTGGAAACAACAAAGGAGAGTCTGTATATAACGAGCCTCGTATTTTCAAAACTAAAAGTTAATAAGAAAAATTGCGAGCAATCTTTAACAAAGGATATCTATGCGACAGAAGAAGTATTTGGATTAGTTAAAAAGGGAATTCCATTTAGAGAAGCTTACAAAACAATTTCCAAAAAATACTAAAGTTTTCGGCTGAGTTAAGGCCTGAGCAAAAAAATACTGACAGTCTGCTTGACCCTGTTCTAAGGGCTTATGTTGAAGAGGACAAAAGCGTTGAATAGATTATTCATATGGGTTTTAAAGAGCAGGTAGTTAAGCGAGCAGTTCAACTGGTTGATACCAGCGAGTGCAAGCGGCGTCAGTCACCGCCGGGTATTATTGCGACTTCAAATATTTTTGATATTCGATTGCCTCAGTGTAGACATCGACAGTGCGCTGGGCTGTATTTCGCCAGTTAAACATTTGCACGATCCTTTTGCGCCCAATTCTGCTGAGATGGTTACGTTTATTCGGACTAACCACAAGTGCTGAAATTGCTTCTGTGAGAGCCTGCGCATCAGCAGGGGGTACCAGTATCCCGGCATCTCCTACTACCTCGGGCAAAGCGCCGGCAGTAGTGGAGACTACCGGAGCCCCGCAAGCCATGGCTTCAGCAGCAGGTAAACCGAAACCCTCATATACCGATGGGATGACTACAATACTAGCTAACCTGTACTGATTTACAAGTTCAGCAGTATCTATCTCATCAATAAACTTTACATAATCTCTGATACCAAGATTACTAATAAGCCTCTGTGTTGCGCTGTTATCTGTCCCTTTCGCCACCACTATTAGCTCAAGAGGGTGTTTCTGCCGTAATATGGCTAATGCTTCCAGCATATATTTCAAACCTTTAACGGGAGTGTCTCTGCTTATTACTACCAGGAGTCTGTTTTCCAGGGGGTTCACTTTTAGGGGGTTCACTTTTGAGGAAGGGCTGAAAATATCTGTGTCAATCCCATTGTATATAACTCGCAGCTTGTCTTCGGATATTCCGAAAGTATTAGCAATGTGTTGGCGAGCAGTCTGTGAAACTGTAATGATGTGGGAAAGTCTGCGAGCGACTTTGATTTGCATATTGATAAAAGAGAACCATCTCTTGAGTCCCAACTTATCTTTCAATGAAGTTGCTGCCTGAACAGCTAAATCACGGTCAATGGTTACAGGATGATGGATAGTCTCAACAACTGGGAAGCCGAGTTCCTGAATTTTAAACACACCGTATGCCAGTGTCTGATTATCATGGACAACGTCATATTTGTTGTTTCCACTATCACGTATGAGTTCATGTGCTCGCATACCGAAGGCCATAGGTTCTGAGAAGTAGCCGCTCATTGTGCCGAGCCATTCGATTAGGCTGGGGAACGTATTCAATTTTCTTGGGTTTATAAATAGTCGTCTGACTGATGACATTGCATACAGGTCTAGGCTGGGCAACTTAATCAATTTTATTCCATTATCCAATTCTGGGTATGGTGGTCCCGATATTATATCGACCCGATGACCAAGGTCGCGTAGGGAACGGCTCAGGTAGCGAAGGTAAATACCTTGCCCGCCGGAATATCGATAACTTCGGTAGCTAAGCAAGCAGACACGCATTTGACTATCTGTCTCTATGTTAAATCGAGAAGAGTTGAATACGAGAAGTTAACCGACATTTTACCTTACGGGAAATGGCTATTACAATGATGTGTTGGAGTCTTCGTTGAGGATACGAGCCATGTGCCTATTCGCCTAGAAGCTGTACGATGATTCCTCTGGACCTGGGGCGATTGTCAAAGTCTACCACTACAATCTGCTGCCAGGTTCCGAGCGTCATTTTCTTATTGGCAAAGGGTACGACCAACGATGGGCCTTGAAGTGAAGCTCTCACGTGAGAGTGTCCATTACCATCTCCCCATCTCTGGTCATGCTGATAAGGTATATTTGAAGGCGCATGCCGTTCCCACATATCCTTGAAATCGCTAATCAGCCCATCCTCGTATTCAATAGTTGTTATGCCTGCGGTTGACCCGGAGATAAAAATGGTGGCTATGCCATTATTAATATTAGAGTTCTTGATCTCATTGGCTATTTCTGTGGTTATATCTATCATATCGCAATCCCCTCTGGTGCTGAGGTGGATGGTTTTGTTCATTACCGTCATATTTTTACCTCCTCCAATATAATTTCATCCAGATTGAAAACAGGCCCATCACGGCACACCTGTTTCATGTCATGCCTTGTCTTTATGCTGCAACTGAAGCAAGCTCCTAGGCCACAGCCCATTCTTACTTCCAGTGAAACCTGTATTGGTTTTTTGACAAACCAGCGTTGCCTTTGATGCTCTATTATCCGGTACATGTCTAGCGGGCCGCAGGCGTAGATTTGGTCTGTCCAATCAACATATCTGGATAAAATGTCCGTTATCTTGCCCTTTTCACCGTCACTGCCATCTTCGGTAGTGATGATTATCTCAATTCCGCTGGGCAAAAGCTTTTGAGGGTAAAGCTCATCTTTTGTGCGTGCGCCTAAGAGCAGTTTTACAGACCTCTTTTCGCTTAGTGCTTTTTGGGCAAGGAAGACCAAAGGGGCAATGCCTATTCCGCCAGCTACCAGCAGCAGTTTCTTGGATGTGGGCTCAATGGAGAAACCTTTGCCTAGAGGGCCAATCAAATCTAACGCCTCATTTTTCTTTCTTTGAGATAACCATAAGGTGCCTTTACCGGCTATCTTGAAAAGGAGACAGAGGTTTTTGGAATCGGTTAGTTGGTGAATGCTGAGAGGTCGGCGCAGTGTGAGTTCCTCTCCGCATCTGACCGTTACGAATTGTCCTGGTTGTGATGTGGCAGCAATATCAGGTGCGTCGACATAAATAAGATGATACCCGGGCATTAGCTCGAGGTTGGAGATAACGGTAGCTGAAACTTGTTTCAATTTACTAACTACTCCAACCCCCTAGCTATTTAATATCGGCATGATAGCTTTGCAAGGACTTGACTTCTGGCTTACCATTGCGATATGCAGTATTTCCCTTGGCGGCGGCAACAGCAGCGGCAAGAGTGGTTACATAAGGCACCTTGTACCTAATTGCTGCCTTGCGGATATAGGAACTGTCGTATTTGCTTAGCTTGCCGCTTGGTGTATTGATGACCAACTGAATCTCTCTGTTCTTGATTTCATCCACGATGTTGGGGCGACCTTCGTGCATCTTGAGTATTAGCTCAGATGGGATGCCATAACTGGTCAAAAATTCATGGGTGCCACGTGTTGCCTTTATCCTGAAGCCAAGTTCGGCAAATCGCTTCGCTATTTCTAATGTGGCGGGCATGTCCTTAGTTGACAGGCTTATTAAGACTGTCCCGTTGTCTGGGAGCGATTGCTGTGCAGCCGCCTGTGCTTTGAAAAAGGCAAGGCCAAAGGAATCCGCGAGCCCCAGCACCTCTCCGGTAGACCGCATTTCCGGCCCAAGAATGGGGTCCACCTCAGGAAACATGGGAAATGGGAAGACCGACTCTTTGACACCGAAATGAGGGATGTGACGTGGCTTGAGATTAAGCTCTGGGAGCTTCTTGCCCAGCATGATTTGGGTTGCAAGTCTTGCCATGGAAACATTGCAGACTTTCGAGACCAGCGGCACGGTTCGTGAGGCGCGGGGATTGGCTTCCAGTACATAGACAACATCTTTAGCTATAGCATACTGGATGTTCATGAGGCCTATCACGTTAAGTTCCGTAGCTATTTTCCTGGTGTACTCGTTGATGGTATCAATGTGTTGCTGAGGTATGGTGACGGGTGGTATCACACAGGCTGAATCACCGGAATGCACACCGGCTAACTCGATGTGCTCCATGACTGCCGGCACAAGGGCATCGGTCCCATCAGCTATAGCATCTGCCTCGGTTTCGATAGCGTTTTCAAGAAACTTGTCGATTAGGATAGGGCGGTCGGGGGTCACAGCTACTGCTGCAGCAACGTACTCTTTGAGCATATCCTCGTCATGTACCACCTCCATGCCACGACCACCCAATACGTATGATGGGCGCACCATCAACGGATACCCGATTCGCTTGGCGACATTCAGAGCTTCCTCTAGATTGCTGGCCATTCCAGATTCTGGCATGGGGATGTTAAGCTTTTGCATCATCTGGCGGAAGCGGTCTCTATCCTCGGCAAGGTCTATAGCATGAGGTGATGTGCCTAAGATTTTGACACCGGCTTCAGCCAATTCGTTGGCAATATTTAGTGGTGTCTGACCGCCGAATTGGACAATCACGCCTTCAGGCTTTTCCTTTTCGTAGATGCTCAAGACATCTTCAACGGTAAGCGGTTCAAAGTAGAGTTTATCCGAGGTGTCGTAATCTGTTGACACTGTTTCAGGGTTACAGTTGACCATTATGGTCTCATATCCTTCATCTCGCAGGGCAAAAGCTGCGTGCACACAGCAGTAATCGAATTCTATGCCCTGGCCGATGCGGTTTGGCCCGCCTCCCAATACCATTACTTTTTGTCTATTGCTGCTTGTGGTTTTGTCAGGTGCGTTGTAGGTTGAGAAATAATACGCTGCGTTTTCCACGCCGCTTACAGGAATAGGCTCCCAGCCTCCAACCACCCCGAGTGAAATCCGCCTTTGGCGAATCTGTTTTTCCGACAGACCGAGAATTTGCGACAGATAACGGTCTGAGAACCCGTCTTTCTTGGCTTGAATGAGCAACTCATCAGGTAGTGTCTTGCCTTTGCAACGGAGGATTTCCTCCTCTATCTCTACCAGCTCCTTCATTTGGTTTATGAACCAGGGCTTGAGATAAGTCTTCTCGTAGAGTTTTTGCACATCGGCACCTTTACGCAGGGCCTCATACATTATGAACTGTCGCTCGCTTGTAGGTTCGTTTAACATGCTCATTAGCTCATCCAATGATTTCTTGTGAAAGTCCCTGGCAAAGCCCAAACCATAGTGGCCGTTCTCCAGGGAATGGATTGCCTTCTGTAGTGCTTCCTTGTAAGTTTTACCGATGCTCATAGCCTCGCCGACGGCGCGCATTTGAGTGCCAAGTTTGTCCTCCGCGTCCCTGAATTTTTCGAAAGCCCAGCGGGCAAATTTGACTACTACGTAGTCACCCGATGGCGTATATTTTTCCAGAGTGCCGTCACGCCAATAGGGGATTTCGTCCAGTGTGAGGCCAGCGGCTAATTTGGCAGAGACGAAGGCAATCGGGAAACCCGTCGCCTTGGAAGCGAGCGCCGATGAGCGCGAAGTTCTGGGGTTGATTTCGATTACTACAACACGGCCTGTCTTGGGGTCATGCGCGAATTGAATGTTAGTGCCCCCTATTACACGTATTGCCTCTACGATTCTATAGGAATACTCCTGGAGGCGTTTCTGCAAATCGGTGTCGATTGTAAGCATGGGAGCCACACAAAAAGAGTCGCCGGTGTGAACACCCATGGCGTCTACATTTTCAATGAAACATACGGTAATCATCTGGTTCTTGGAATCCCTGACGACTTCCAATTCTAGCTCTTCCCATCCCAAAACTGATTCTTCCACCAGCACCTGACCGATAAGGCTTACCGAAATGCCACGACTAGCAACGGTGCGTAATTCCTCTATGTTGTAGACAAGGCCGCCGCCGGTTCCCCCCATGGTGTAGGCGGGACGGATAACTACTGGATAGCCTAGCTCGGCTGCGACTTTTTCTGCGTCCTCAACACTGTAGACTGCTTGGCTTTGAGGCATTTCTATGCCAAGGCGATTCATTGTCTCCTTGAAAGCGATGCGGTCTTCGCCGCTTTTAATGGCATCGACATCGACGCCGATCACTTGGACGCCATATTTCTTAAGGGCTCCTGAGCGTGCCAGCTCAGAACTAAGGTTGAGACCTGTTTGGCCACCAAGGTTTGGCAGTAGAGCATCAGGCCGTTCCTTTTCAATGATCTGGGTCATCATTTCCAGATTGAGCGGTTCAATATATGTTACGTCTGCCGTTCCCGGGTCAGTCATAATAGTCGCCGGATTTGAATTTACTAGCACAATTTCATAGCCTAGGCTGCGAAGGGCTTTGCAAGCCTGCGTTCCAGAGTAGTCGAATTCACAGGCCTGTCCTATAACAATAGGGCCAGAGCCGATAATCATCACCTTTGTTATATCATTACGCCTAGGCATATACAGAACATCTCCTCTCTATTATAAGTCCTCTCGATATACTGTTTTCCCAGCTACTATGGTCATGATTATTCTGCCTTTGAAAGAGCAGCCATCGAATGGGGTGTTTTTGCCTTTGGAAGCGAAGTCATGGCTGTCGACAACCCATTCCTTATTCGGATCGAGAAGGGTAACATCAGCTGGGCAGCCAGTCTTTAATGTACCGAGTTCTCCGTATTTGGTGCCGATAATTCTGGCTGGCTCGAACGTGAGCTTGGAGATTAGAGTCTTTAGGTCTAGCTGGCCACTATGCACCAGGCCCATGAGGCAGGCTAAAGCTGTTTCTAAGCCACTGATGCCAAAAGCTGCCAGTCCGAACTCGCACATTTTGTCCACCAGAGTGTGAGGGGCGTGGTCTGTGGCAATGGCATCGATAATGCCACCGTTGAGGCCTTTGATTAAGGCGGCAATATCTTCTTTGGTGCGCAATGGCGGGTTGACTTTCGCGTTGGTATCGTATGCTAATTGTTTGTTTTCTTTTAGTTGGCTGCCCATGACTCGTTCTTCAGTCAGAGTCAAGTGGTGGGGGGTGACTTCGGCAGTGACTGATACGCCTTTTTCTTTGGCCCGGCGTATAAGTTCTACTGAGCCATCTGTGCTGACATGGGCAATATGGAGCTTAGCGCCGGTTAGCTGGGCTAGGGCAAGGTCACGTGCGACTACAATCTCCTCAGCGGCTTTGGGCATACCTTTAAGTCCCAGGCGCGCTGATACCCAGCCATCGTTCATAAAGCCGTTATCGCTTAATTCTTTATCCTCACAATGGTCAATAATCGGTAAGCCTAAGACTTGGCTGTAATCCATGGCCAGTGACATAATTCGTGAGCTGGCTACCGTATCACCATCGTCGCTGAAGCCGATGACTCCAACCTTAGCCAACTCATTCATCTCTGTTAGCTCTTTGCCTTGTCTCCCCTTGGTGATGCAGCCTATTGGCAGCACTTGAACCGTCCCCTCAATTTCAGCTGTCTTTTTTACATAATCTATAGAAGTCTGATTATCTAGAGGAGGATTTGTATTCGGCATGCAGCAAACAGTGGTAAAGCCTCCTTTAGCGGCAGCTTTGGTGCCGGTGCCGATAGTCTCTTTGTCTTCAAAGCCTGGTTCGCGGAGATGGCAGTGGAGGTCGATAAAACCGGGACAGACAATAAGGCCGGTAGCATCGACAGTGTGCAAGTCGGGCTGTGATGGTGCTTTACCTTTGTCTCCGATCCAGGAGATTTTGCCTTTGGTGATGAGGAGGTCAGCAATTTTATCTATTCCTTGACTGGGATCAATGATGTGGCCGCCGCTTATTATCAGGTTATGAGGCATTATTTGCTTTTACCTCCAGCGATTAAGTAGAGCAATGCCATTCGGATGGTTACACCGTTAGCTACCTGCTCTTCGATTACCGATTGAGTCCCGTGGGCGACTTCAGGGCTGATTTCGATACCTTCGTTCATGGGGCCGGGGTGCATAACCAAGACGTGTGGCTTTGCTAGGGAAAGTCGTTCCATGGTTAATTGATAAAGCTGGATATATTCCCGTAGACTGGGAAGCAGCCCGCTTTGTTGCCTTTCCATCTGTAGCCTTAAGGGCATTACCACATCGGCACCTTCCAAAGCGGGCTCGATCTTGGTTTCGATGCTGACATTTGGAAGCCGACAGTTGGCGATGAAGTTATCCAAGCCTCGCGGTAAGAGAGTTGATGGGGCACATAGGACTACCTTAGTCCCCATGGTAGTCATGCCCCATATATCTGAGCGGGCTACCCGACTGTGCGTAATATCACCGATAATGGCTACCTTAAGATTGGCAAGCTTGCCTAAGTGGCGGCGGATAGTGTAGAGGTCGAGAAGAGCTTGAGAAGGATGGGCGTGCCAGCCGTCTCCGGCGTTTATTATGCTGCATTTTACATGTTGCATGGCGAGATAAGGGGCGCCAGATTGTGAATGGCGCATGACTATAATATCGGCGCCCAGGGCCTGAATAGTACACAAGCTATCAATTAAAGACTCCCCCTTGGTAACGCTGCTTTTGGCGGCATCGAGACTTACTGTATCGGCGCTGAGATTCTTAGCTGCCAACTCGAATGAGGCACGAGTGCGCGTACTTGGCTCGTAGAACAGGGTAACAACTGTCTTTCCTCTTAATGTTGGCACCTTCTTTACTTCTCTGGTAAGTACCTCTGCCATAGCGTTAGCTGTCTCGAGGACCAGTTCTATTTCTTCTTGGGTGAAATCATCCAGGTCGAGTATATGATGATGTTGCCACACAGCTATGAATGGTGGCGGGAAAGTATCTGGAGTTGTGGTACTTGAACTCGGCTCAATCGTTTCTATCATTCGCCCCCTTGCCAGGTGAGAGTATAGTTACCTTGTCTTCATCATCTACCTCTTTAACAGACACCTTTATTTCCTCATCTTTTGATGTGGGTATGTTCTTGCCCACATAGTCGGCACGGATGGGCAGTTCGCGATGGCCTCGGTCGACAAGAACTGCTAACTGGATGGATTGAGGACGCCCTAAGTCAATAAGAGCATCCATCGCTGCGCGGATGCTGCGTCCTGTGTAGAAGACATCGTCAACAAGGACTACCTGTTTGCCAGAAACATCTATGGGGATGTCAGTGCGATGAACTGTGGGTTTGAGAGATAACGATGAGAGGTCGTCGCGATAGAGGCTGATGTCTAGTGAGCCAACAGGGACGGTAATTCCCTCGAGGCCTTGAATAGTAGCGGCTAACCGCTTGGCTAATGGGACTCCCCGTGTTTGCATGCCGACGAGGACGATGTCATTGGCGCCTTTGTTTCTTTCCACGATCTCGTGGGCAACGCGAACCAAGGCCCTCTGCATGTCCTCTGGGGACATGAGGATTCTATCCGGCATAAGAAAAACCTCCTGCCCAGAACTGGCAAGAGGTTTTCAAACAAGCAATCTGAAACAGACGCTTTGTTGAGCTACAATCGTTTATCATATTGCCCTTGCCAGCCTCTCTGGACTGACTTAAAGGTCTCACTTGAGTAGTAGTATATCATACAGATGCCCGGAGATGCAATATCTGGCAACAAAAATGGCTAAAAAAACTGAACAACGACTTTTCCAAAGACAGGCCCGACAAAGCGGCGCATGAATGGTAGAAAGCCCGAGCCATATTGCCTGGCCAGTTCCTTAGAATAGTCCTTAAGATAGTCAGCAAAAGTATGTCGCTGAAATTTGAGAAGTTCCTGAGATTTGGTCGTATCATACCAGTCAAGGTAATAAGGCTCTGTGGTGAACTTGCGACTTGGTGGTAGCGGTAACCCCATAATTCCCATCATGGCGTGGATCATGTCCTTGTATAGCATCCTTTGCTCAGGCCCGCCGCTAATGACTAGAATTTTTCCCTTTACCTGGGTAAAATTTTTGACGGCGTTTAATATTGCTGATGCGGTGTCGTTGGGGTGGCAGTATTCAACGCGATTGTTCAGCGGAACGGTGAACATTCGTTTGAGGTCGTTTATTGAGAAGCTTAGGTACATGGTTGCGGTAAGGCGCAAGATTACATAATCAATGCCTGATTCCTGGAAGATTTTTTCTGCTTGAAGCTTGGTCTCGCCGTATGCCCCCTTGGGATTAGGCTTAATTTTTTCTGGGCAGAGAGGCTGAGTAGCGCTGGGTGTAGGGCCAAAAGCAGCTACTGAAGAAGTAAACACGAGAGGAATGTGGTGACCCATTTCCTTTATTGAGTCAACAATTATTTTTGTCCCGTCTACGTTAACCTTAGTGGCTAGTTCAGGTCTTTCGTATGCCACCGGTGGCAAGATGCCAGCCATATGGACTACCGCATCAATCCCCTCCAGCGCCTTCTGAACAGAATCAGGATGTGTGATATCTCCCCAGATGACCTCAGCCTTGCCGTGAAGTCTCTTAACGCTCTTTCTGTTTCTTGGAGTGTCCAAGTCGAACACACGCACTCGGAAACCGTCGTGTAAAAAAGTTTTGCAGACGGTTATGCCCAACCGGCCAGCCCCCCCTGTGATAAGTACTCGCATTTTATTCTCCTTTAGGTTTTATTCGATGTTTGTCAGAGTTTTTACTGCCCAGCTTGTCCATTGGGAGCGTAGGTTCCCACGCAGAAGTGGAGTAGTGTGGAAGCCACCTTTAGTCAAAAGTAGTTTCTTAGGCCGACAAGCCGTTTCATAGATAAACGCAAATTTTTGATAAGGTGTCACCTTGTCGCCCTGACAAAACACGAAGAGTTTAGAGCAGTTCTCCAACTTTTGTAGTATCTCGGACATCTTCATTTGTGGGAAGGCTTCAAGAAATTTTTGCCAGTCAACCCGGACCTTGAAACCACCTAGGTACATCCAGATTCTGCAGAGTAAGATGGCGATACCATTTAGCCACGGAAAAGCTCCATGTTTGGGGTATTCGACAATAGCTTTAGAATCTTGCCCCCATCGTCCGATATTGCCTCGCTCATCGTTTGGGAGTTGGTTGCTTATCTCTGGTGGACAGGCTAAGGCAATGAGAGCCCGTGGATTGTTGACCCTTCCTGCAGCCATAATTACTGACATAGCTCCCAGGCTGTGTCCGATAAGCCCCATTCGTTTGCTGTCTACTTCGGGAAGTTGAGATAAAGAATTCCAGGCATCAATAACGTCTTCGGCCATCTTTCCATCGACAGCACCTTCGCTGGCACCATGGCCGCGGAAATCGAAAATGAAAGTAGCTATTCCCTGAGCTGCCATTGTTTGAGCACATGGCTCCATAACCCGATAAGCAGCACCGAAGCCATGACATAAGACGGCACCGGGCACCGGTTCATCCGCAGTTGCGTCTTTGGGGAGAAGGATTTTCCCTTTGAGTTTCAATCCGTGACTGCCAAAAACAATTGGGTACTCTTTGATGGCAGTCGTTTTCTCTTTATCGTTTCTGTTGAACATGTTTAAACCTTGCTGTTAAGTAGCTGCATTTAAGTTTATACTACTGGATTCATTTTGTGATCGAGAGTGTGGCTGGTTTTGCACAAAGAAAAGTATCGACGTCTTTGTCACACCTTTTGGTGAGGCAAGGTCATACTTTAGTATGAGTCGTGTTGAGAGATGCTTCTCTGTAAGCTAGCCAGTGATTTGCCTAATTATGGGTGTTTCTTGAAATGACTGGTGATTAGCTAAGAGTTAACCAAGTGAGCAATCCAGTTAAGCAGGTTGCTTCCCCAGAATAGAGTTGCCATGGCGGCTAAGGATAGAAAAGGGCCGAAAGGTATGGCATCTTTTCGGCTTTTCAATTTGAGCAATAGGAGAATTGCAGCTGTTAAGCCACCGCTAACCATGGCTAAAAACATGGCTAAAAGAACCAATGGAAAACCGATGACAAGGCCTATCAGTCCCACAAGCTTGACATCTCCCCACCCCATGCCTCCTCGGGAAATGAGGACTACAAGAAGTAGCAGACCAAAACCAATGCTGCCGCCGATAGCCGCATCAACAATCCAAAGCCGAAAGCCCATGCCAGCGATAACACTCGGCTCAAAGCCGAATATGGAGCCTAGCGCAGCTATACCTAAGGCAATAATCATTCCCGGATAAACTATCTTATTGGGTAATATGTTGTGCTCCAGGTCAATGAGTAAGAGGACGATGAACAAGCAGCAGTAGAAAGTAACCATCGCCAGTTCCCAGCTGAGGCCATAATACCGGTATAGGAAGCTAAATAAAATCGCTGTGCCTAATTCCACCAAGAACAAACGCCTGGGGATGGTTGCACTACAATTGCGGCAGTGACCTCTAAGCCAGAGATAGCTGAATATCGGAATATTATCCATGGAGGGAATTTTGTACTGGCATTCAGCACAATGCGATGGCGGTGAAATAATTGACTTACCTGCTGGTAGCCGGTCGGCGACTACATTTATGAAGCTGCCCGCAGCAGCACCGAGCAAGAAGAATAAAGCTGACCACAAAACAGCCATTAGCACTTTGGCTCTTATCCACCAGTGGCGGGAGGGAAAATCTGCAACTGATCCCCATCTCTCAAGTCTGTCTGTTTCAAACAGCGTAGGCTAGTACCATTAAGCAGCATAAGCGAGTAATCTTGTATCTTCCCGGTCACTTGAATCCCATCGGCTTTGAGTTGATCTCGAAGTCGATGGCCAAACTTCTCTTCGACCTGGGCTAGAGCCTCTTCCAAATTGTCAGCATCTAAAGAGATGCTGTCTATACCCAGATATTGACGCCAGAGGCTATAAAACCTTACTGTGATGGGTGACATTTTTGCTACCCGCTCAATTCAATCCTGTCAGCAATACCTTCAATCGTATCCAGTATGAGAAGATGGTTGCGAATAGGTTTGCCTATTCCGGTAATTATCTTGACTATTTCCTGCACCTGCCATGCGGCAATTATTGCCGGTGTAGCTGATGGATTACCGATTTTCACTTCTATGCCCTGCTCAGGTAGGCTGTCGGAGGAGCCATAGATGCAAGACAGCCCTGCATCTTCAGGGTAGATAGTCATCAGTTGGCCACTGAAGCCAGCAATTGTCCCGTAGACATAGGGAATTCCTCGACCTCGGCAAGCCTCTTCAACTGCGAAACGTGACGGCAGATTATCCAGCCCATCAACCACTACCTGAGCATTCTTAAGTAGCTTGGCAGCGTTTTCCGTGGTAAGCCTTTCTAAGAACGTGGTGACAGCAATTGCTGAGTTGATTTCCTTAACCCTTCTCGTAGCGATAATGGCTTTGTATTCATCCAAATTCTGTTCGGTGGACATCAACTGTCTGTTTAAATTCTGTTCGGCAAAACGGTCATTGTCAATAATGATTATATGTCCTGTCCCTTGTCTGGCCAGGAGTTCAATTATCGTGCCACCTAACCCACCTGCTCCAACAACAGCCACAGTTGACTGCAAAAGCTTTATCTGCCCATCCAAGCCAATTGTGCCTATGTTACGAAGGTAGCGCCAGGGGATAATGCCCTGCTTTAGCGACGCAATTTGCACGTCTATAGCCGAGATTCCTTCTGTATGGGCAATAGAGGTCACTACCTTCAAGCTGATGACAGAATATTCCTTGCCATCTGGAGCTAGATATGTCTCTGCAGATTCGGTGATGTGCTTGGTGATATCTTGGCCAGCCGTGCTACCTCTCCTGGAACGTCTTTAATGCTCAGATGATTTGTCGTGCAAAGCAGAACACTTTCGAGTATAGTGTGATATATCATAACAAAACCAGCCAAATTTAGCATCAGGAGGAGTCGAGGCTTTATTTGTATAGTTTGCTGGAGATGGCACTCTCATAATTCAGGCCGATATCCAGGCCACAGGACATAGCTACATTGAGGGCTCTCTTGGCGGCTTGAACAGCAGCCGCAGGTAATGCAGCTATTTCCTCAGCCACTTTTCTTGCCTCGGTCATTAGCTGGTCGCGTGGATAAACATGGTCTACTAGGCCTATGCGGTGAGCCTCAGCAGCGTCTATTTTCCGCCCAGTGAATATAAGTTCTCTGGCTCTGCCGGGGCCGATTACACGGGGTAGCCGTTGGGTGCCGCCACAGTCCGGGATAATGCCGTAAGTAACTTCAGGTATTGAGAAAACGGCGTTTTCAGAGGCAAGTCTGATATCACAGGCCAGTGCGATTTCCATGCCTCCACCTATACAGTGCCCGTTTATTGCTGCTATCGCCGGCACAGGGAGGGACTCATACATACTGAAAACCCCTCTGAAATATTGTATCCCATCAAAGGCATCACGGAATGCCAGCCCAGCAAACATTTCCTTGGGAGAAGCTAGTGCTTTTACGTCCAGTCCTGCACAAAAAGCACGTCCAGCTCCTGTGAGAATAGCAACCCTGACACTAGGTTCGTGCACTATAGCTTTAGCTGCTTCCTCTAATCCCATCCATAACTCTCCGTCGAGGGCATTCAGCTTTTCCGGACGGTTCATTGTAACCGTCGCTATTGTGTTTTCTATTTTCAGCAACACCTTTTCAGTCTTAAGCATTGTCCCTCCTCGGTAAGTATTCGTTGGTAATAGTCTAGAGTGTCTGTGCTACTTGAAACCCGTTTTCGATGGCTTGAGCTATTTTGCCTGGCTTGGCGCTGTCTCCGACCATATGTAGTCTGGAAGCTCTTCCCTCTAATTCTTGCGCAAGCTTTCGGTTTGATTCCATTCCCACTGCAAGTACTACGCTATCTCCCTCAAAAAACTCACTATTCCCATCTCGGCTGATTCTAACACCATTTTCTGTTATCTCCTCGACCTTGGCATTCCGCTCCATTCTGACCCCAAGACTGCGTAGCCTTCTCATAATTACCCACCTGTTGGCTCGTTCTATATCAGCTCCTATCCGCTCCAACATCTCGATGATGGTCACCTTCTTACCTTTTACCACCATGAATTCAGCGGTCTCGCAACCTACCATTCCACCACCAACTATGAGTACGTTCTGCCCAACCCTCCGGTCACCCTTCAGGACATCTGTGGCTAGGACCACATTCTTTCCTTTTACCCCCGGGATGTCAGGAACTATCGGTTTTGCCCCAGTGGCTATTATCACCACGTCTGGCTTGGCATTTGTAATGGCCTTTCCGTTTACTTCTTCTCCTAGCCTGACATCCACTCCTAACTTATCCATCTGCTTCGATAGATACTTAGTGATATTGCCTAGTTCTTCTTTGTGAGGTGGTATAGTAGCTACCAAAAGTTGGCCGCCTAGCTGGTCTTTGCTATCAGCGAGCGTAACGTGATGATCTCTCAAGGCGGCTACTCTAGCTGCTTCCATGCCTGCTGGACCACCACCAATGATAAACACCTTCTTGGGCTCCTTAGTTGGTTCAATACTGTATTCTGCTTCTCTTCCCGCTCTTGCATTGATAGCGCATGTGATGCCACCTCGCTCGATCGCCTTATCAAAACAAGTACAGCAAGCGGTGCACTGTCTTATTTCATCAAATCGACCTTCCCTAGACTTGTTTAGCCACTCGGGGTCAGCAATAAGTGCCCGAGCGATGTATACTAAATCAACCTTGTTATCTGCTAGAATCTGCTCTGCCAAATGAGGGTCCGAGATCCTGGTGCCACCTATAATCGGGATGTTGACTGCTTTCTTAACTTCCTCTGCAAGGTAGATCCAGTTTGCTTGCGGAACGGACATTTGTATGAAGGGGACCGGTGATTCGTGCCACCCTGTGGATACGTTGATGGCGTGGATACCTGCTTTCTCTATCATCGGGGCAACTACTTTGGTGTCCTCCAGCGTATTGCCACCGTCTATGAAATCGGCTCCCGAAACCCGGCACAAAAGTGGATAGTCTCTGCCCACCCTTTGCTTGATGCTTTCTATACACTCGAAAAGTAATCGAGCCCGCTTTTCTATGTTGCCACCATAGGTATCAGTCCTCTTGTTAGTGTGATTAGACAGAAAGTGACTAATAAGGCTCGTACCCGCGATTGCGTTAACCTCGATTGCATCGAACCCTGCTTCTCGTGCACGTTGGGCGGCATCTCCGTAGCTTTTCACGACCTGTCTGATCTCGCCAATGGTTAACGGTCTTGGTCTAGGAGCATTGAGATGCCTCTCCACCGTAACATCCGAGGGGCCAACTAATTCTAGGTTGCCATTTTCCCCAGGCAGAATCCCGAGGGCAGATATTTGTATGGCTATTTTTGTCCCACATTTATGCATTATGTCGGCGAACTCATGCAGACTGGGTATGAATTCATCTTTGTATATGGCGATACCGTTCTGGAAAAAAGGGCCAGGATACATAGTAGTTGCGAGGCCAATGACTATAAGGCCCACGCCGCCGCGCGCCCTCTCAGTGTAAAAATCCTTGAACCGGTTGCCCACCATGTCATTTTCGCCCAAGCCAAGCATCATGGCCGGCATTACTATTCTGTTCTTCAGATTCATTTTCCCTATGTTGATAGGTTCAAATAGCTTCTGAAGCTGGCTCATTTAAGTTCCTCCTTGGTGGGTATTATATCCGGATAAACCAAGTTTATGCTTTTATAGTAACCTTGCCGGGGAGAGTTTGACTCAGAAGTTTTATAGCTCCGACCACCATTTCATCGAGTATCTCTTTGGCGGGCTTTGCCTCCTTAAGCATACCTACTATCTGTCCTGTTGGTGCACATAAAAGGTCATGCCTTTTCGCCTTTGCTAGGCTATTAATAAGATCAATCATGAGTAGCACCTGCACTACCATGGGCAGAGGACGCAATCCTGACTCATCAAAAGCCTCCTGTATTGGGTTCTTCATCTGGCGTAAAGTTTTGCCTGTCCACACCCTGCTAATTCTGGTATCCTCTTCGGTGGCTTCTATCATCATCCTCCGATGGATATCCGTAACATTGGCCTCTTCGGCAAAGAGAAAGGCAGTGCCTACCCATACCCCCGCAGCCCCAAGTGCTAGAGTGGCGACAATCCCCCTACCATCACCTATTCCGCCAGCAGCTAAAACAGGGGTGGGTGCCACTGCGTCCACCACTTGGGGAACTAAGGCCAGGGTACCCACTCTGCCAGTGTGGCCTCCCGCTTCATGTCCCTGAGCCACGATGAAGTCAGCGCCTGCTTTCTTATGACGTAGTGCTGCGCGTACGTTACCAGCCAACCCAAGTACTCTCATCCCACCTTCATGAGCCATAGGCACAAGCCATTCTGGGATCCCAAGGCCTGAACAATAGAGAGGGACGTTCTCTTCTAGCATCACGCCTATCTGTTTCTTGGAATGATCCACTGTGAAGACAAGCTCTTGCTCGGTCTCTGTAAGAGGCACACCGCATTCTGTTGCCACCTTCTCCACAAAATCAATGTATTCTTTCGGTACAAATTTCCTTTTCATCTCCGCTAATGACATATTCGGTGGCGGTGATGTAACAATATCCTCAGGAAGTAATACATCGACTCCGAAGGGTTTGTTGGTGAGGCTCTTAATTTCTCTAATCTGAGCACGCAGTTCGTCTAAGGACAGCCCAGTAGCTCCTAGAACACCCATGCCACCGGCGTTGGATACTGCAGCAACGAGCTTTGGCTGTGCTGCGTGTCCTTCACCAGCTATACCTCCCATGCCGGCAAGCAAAATTGGGTACTCAATACCTAACATGTCGCAGAGTTCAGTGCGAAGTATCTTTCTTGCGCTCAATTTTTCTCCTTTCTGTTTTTTAACATAAACTTGTTTTCTTAGTTATTCTTGTAGCTTATTCTAAGCACTCTAGGACAGAAGTCGGACCTACTATTTTGCTGCGCAAGTGTTCGCTATTGCCGGACGACACGAAAATACGTTGATATCTAAATGGAGTCCTTTAAATCTGTGAGCATGTTTCTAAGTTTCTGCCATGAGGCTCACCATGTGCCTCCTGAGTCGCTTTAGAATGGCACTTAGCTGCTTAGCCTCTGTTTCGTTCAATGGCGACATGATTCTGGAGCCGACCTCTTCCCTCACGGGAACCATTCTCCTCACGAAATTTAGCCCTTTTGTGGTTATTGCAACCTTTCTGTTTCTGCGGTCCTTACCTATGCCTTCCCTTCTGACCAAGCCCTCCTTCTCAAGGGTATCAACAGCCCTAGTAATGGCATGCTTGGAGCGAAATACCCTCTTGCTTAACTCGGTTGGTGTTGCTCTACCGCCGAGCACTATCAAGTGATTTAAAAGGGATAAGTGTGTTCGATTTATCCCAACCTTCTGCATCTCAATATCTACATACCTCTCCACTATATCGGCCGTGTGGAGGAATGTGATGAAGTTGTCTATGGATAAGCGATTGACTTGCTCTCTGATATCGTTAGCCAGGTTCTCTATCTTGTCCTCAAAGTCGCTTACCAATGTGTTCCTCATCGTCAACCAAAATGCACCGTATTAAAGCATAAGCAAAGACTTGACTTTTCTACATTGCTAAAATATAATAGGTAAAATAGTTGCATATGTTACTGTAACACATGTTACCATATCATTTTATGACGGTATTGTCAAGCACTGGGCACAGTTTGACTGATGCGTGCTAGTTTTTCATGGCGACTGAACATATTAGAAAACGAGGACTGCAGTTTGACAATTGTTTCGGCTATTGCTGGCAGAGGCGAATAAAGATTTAAAGGAGGACACGATGACCACTAGAACTCAGACACTTATGGTGAATACCCCCATAAAAGCTCAACAGATTGCACTGGTGGAGTTGAGCGAGGAAGCAAGAGCGACAAGGCCTGGCTTGAAATGGTCTTTAGACCTGGAAAGGGCGAGGTTGCTAACAGAATCATACAAGCAAACTGAAGGGGAGCCGATGGCTCTGAGAAGAGCGAAGGCGTTAGCACATATCCTGGAAAACATGACCGTTTATATTCGGCCAGGTGAGTCGATTGTAGGTAACTATGCATCCAATTCAGACTCTGTTTCTTTCTACCCTGAGTTTGCCTGGAAATGGATAATGAGAGAGACGGCGCCAGCGGCAGTTTACAGCAGTATGTTGACCGATAAAGGTCGAGAGGAGCTGAAAGAAATATGTAGCTATTGGGGAGATTTTTCAATACACCACAGACTAAGAAAATACCTCCCGGAAGATTTGGCTGAAATATTTTGGATTTTTAATTGGGAATGTGCCACGCCAAATTACGAGAAGATTCTCCGGATAGGTCTGAAAGCCGTTCTTGACGAAGCCAAGAAAAGAAAGAGAAGGCTTGATAAGGAGTACATGGCAGAGGCTATCAATGGAGTGGATTTTGTTAAGAAGAAGGATTTCTTGAACAGCACTATTATTGCTATAGGGGCTGTGATTAATTGGGCTAAGAGATATGCAAAGCTGGCGAGAGCTCTAGCTGAAGCCGAGGAAGACCTGATAAGAAAGCAAGAGCTGGAAACAATAGCCAGGACTTGCGAATGGGTGCCAGAAAACCCGGCACGGACTTTGCAGGAAGCGTTGCAGTGTTACTGGTTTGTTCACCTTGTGGTTAACTTTATCGAGCTACCTCAGGTGGGCAGTGGAATAAGGCTTGATCAATGCTTGAACCATTTCTATGAGAAAGATGTGAAAGAGAGCAGGCTAAATAGAGAGCAAGCCCAAGAGCTTGTTGAATTTTTATTCGTAAAGTTCCAGGAAACAGGATTCTTGCACGCGCCTATATGGTCAGGTTTCGGTGGTGGTGCTCTAGGTTTCCAAACGGTTACTATCGGTGGGACTGATTCTGCGGGCCGGGATATTACTAACGAAATGAGCTACATAGTTCTGGATGCCTGCAAGAGTGTCAGGGCCATAGTTCCTCCGTTAGCATTGAGATGGCATGATGAAATGCCTAAGAAGTTAGTTGATAAGGCTATTGAGGTAATGGCTTCAGGAATGCCCCAGCCGGCTATTTTCAATGACAAGGTGAATCTGTTGAGATTGGTGAGTCTTGGTTGTCCCATTGAAGATGCCAGAAACTATTCTATTAACAATTGTATGGTACCGACTGTTCCAGGGAAGAACTTCAACCATATTTCAGCCTGGGCTGGTGGCATACCTGTTCCTTTGTGCTTGAATGCTGCCTTGGGTGTAGAACCTCTGGCCTTGTACAAAAGAACAGGCGATAAGATTATAGATCCAGCAAAACTAAGCTCGATGGAGGAATTGCTTGATGCCACGATTGATAATTACAGGTGGCTTGTGCATCGGCTAGTTCTCATAGGCAATATCACCGACGCTCTCTATAAAGAGTACGCACCGAGACCGTTCTTATCAGCAGTGATAGACGATTGCATTGAGAGGGCACAGGATGTTAGGGAATGGAACTACATGCCGGATTACCGAGACATAACTCTCTTCGGCCTTAACACTGTTGCTGATTCTCTGGCGGCTGTAAAGCATTTGGTTTATGACGAGAAGAAGGTGTCTATGGAGAAATTAGTCGAGGCATTAAAGAACAACTGGCAGGGCTACGAAGAACTTCACCAAGCGTGCCTTAACGCTCCAAAGTTCGGCAATGATGATGATGACGTTGATTTAATATCTCGGGAGGTAGCAAGACGAATCTCTGAGGAGACCAGGAAGTGTAAGACAAACTGGGGAACTCCTGTTTCAGTAGATGGCACAGCGGCAACAGCTTGGTGGAGCTTCGGGCGTGTCTGTGCGGCTACACCAGATGGTAGGCAGGCTGGGGACGCCTTTAATGACGGAACAATTTCACCGATGGCCGGTATGGACAAAAGAGGGCCTACTGCGGTGCTTAAGTCGGTTTCAAAGGTTGACCCACTGATAAGCTGGAATCATCTATTCAACCAGACTTTTATGCCCCAATACCTCACTGGACACAATGCCGAGTTGTTTGCCCAGTATCTGAAGACCTACGCTGACTTGGGAATTCACCATATCCAGTTTACCACAGTAGGCAGAGAGACCTTGGAGGATGCCCAAAAACATCCAGAGAAATATCCCAATTTGATGGTGCGGGTAGCTGGTTTTGCTGCCTACTTTATAGACCTGGACAAACGGATACAGGATTCAATTATTGCCAGAACACCCCAATGTCTCTAACCTCTTGAAAGGAAGAATGTGACTCACTTGCGCACCGAAAAAGAGGCGAATGGCAGAAAGGGGCTGGTGTTCAGCATTCAGCGGTATAGCATCCACGATGGCCCCGGGATTAGAACAACGGTGTTCTTTAAAGGCTGCCCACTGAGGTGTAAGTGGTGCTCTAACCCAGAATCAATGAATCCATACCCTGAACTCATGGTCAGAGATGCCAGATGCAATGAGTGTGGTAAGTGTCTGGAAGTTTGTGTCCCTGGCGCCATCACTCTGGATAAAACCAGTGTCCTGGTGGATAGGTCGAGATGTGATTTGTGCCTGAAATGTGTGGAGGTTTGTTTTCCTAGCGCAATAGAAATAACAGGTCAGTATATGAATGTGGAGGAGGTGGTAGAGGAGTGTGTTAAAGATGAGCTGTTTTATCGCAATTCAGGTGGTGGTGTGACATTGTCTGGCGGCGAACCTTTGTATCAGCCAGAATTTGCATTAGAACTGCTGAAGGCATGTAAAGAGAAAGGCCTCAGCACGGCCATTGATACCAGTGGTCATGCCAGTTGGGAAGTGCTAGATAAAGTCCTGCAATACACAGATTTTGTTCTCTATGATATTAAGCACATAGACTCGGAGATGCATAACAGCGGCACAGGTGTCAAAAATGGCCTTATTCTAAAAAACCTTAAGCGGGTTGTTGATACCAAACGAGCCAAGGTCTGGATAAGAATCCCAGTCATTCCCGACTTCACGGATTCGGAGCAATATATGGAGCGGTTGACTGTATTCCTGACCAACATGCCTGTGGAAAAGATTTCGCTATTAGGTTATCATGAGTGGGGTAGGCCAAAGTATGGGTTCGTGGGTAGGGAATACCCGCTTGATGGCTCTGTCTCTCCGAGTCAAGAAAGGTTGCAGAGCTTGGGAGATATTATACAGTCGAAAGGGCTGGAAGTTACCGTTGGCTATTAGCCTTGCAAGTGTAAAGATAAAAATTGACTTCCGGTGGTGCGTTAACGCATAACAAACAGATTTTGCAGGAGGTGAAAGAGCGAGAATCGAAAAAACTACTGGCGACATTGAAGGACTGAAACAAGAAACTATAAGGAGGTGAAAGGTCAATAATGAAGATGACAAGGTATTTATTATTTGCAGTTGTTGCGGCGACGGTTTTAATCATATTGCCTTTAGCAGGGTGTGCTCCAAGCGCAGCGCCAAAAGAGAAATACGTCACCTTTTTGAGCTTGAGCGATTTAACTGGACCTGGAGCTGGGCTTGTTTTCCCTGTTGTTGAGGCTATGAACTTAGGATTTGAGGACATAAATGCAAAGGGCGGTGTTGATGGCGTAAAGTTAAACGTGATTACTGTAGATACACGCTATGATACAGCTCGAACGACATCAGCCTACAAGAGATATCGAACTGAACACAAGGTTGTTTATGCTTTTATTCCGCTCACTCCTGGCGTAAAAGCGTTAGAACCACTGATGAAAGTGGATAAAGTGCCTTCAATGACCCCTGCTGATGGCGAGTTTCAGGCCAAAATCGGCTGGGTTTTTCTTGCTGCTTTACCTTACCAGGATGGCTTCGCTGCCTCTCTGGATTGGATGCTGAATGACTGGGAGGCGAAGGGGAATCCAGGGGTGCCTGTGGTGGGTTACATGTCCTGGGATAGCGCATATGGCAGAGAAGCTCTGCGTGGTGGCAAGGAGTATGCCGAGAAAATGGGGATAAAGTTGCTGAATCCAGAGTTTTTCCCCACTGGCTCTGCTGACCACACTGTTTGGCTCAGCAGGATTAAGGATTCCGGTGCCAATTATTGCTTCATAGGTGGTGTTGACCCAACACAGAGCCTGATTTTACGGGATGCCTATAAGTTAGGGCTGACCAAGAAAATCCAGTTTGTTAGCGATTTCTGGGGACTGGATGAGAATGTTGGCCTTAAAGTCCATCCTGAGGCTACGGAAGGTGCCGTGGTTGTTAGCCCATTCGTTCGTGGGGATGAAGCCCGTAAGATTCCCTACGTTGTTGAGACGTGGAACAGATATATGAAGGCTCCGATAAGTGAGATGAAAGCTTTATTCCCGGGTGGGCTACTAATGTCCAAGCATGTCGAGCAAGCTTTGAAGATCGCCCTTAAAGATGTCGGCTATGACAAGATGGACGGTGAGGCGATGTATGAGGCTTATCAGAAGCTGACAGGATTCGATTCCGAAGGCGTAATGGGTCCAGGGTGTGCCTACAGCCCAACAAGTCGTAAATCAAACGATTTTGTCAGATTCTACCGGGTGCAGAGCGGGAAAACCGTTCCGATAACTGACTGGATAAAAGCACCCGACGCTGTATCTCTTTATCCCAACTGGTAGATGACAATGAGTAAAGTGAGAGGAGGAAAAGTATGAGACGGTTTAAATTAAGCAAAGTAATTGTTGTGACTTTAGCTGTGTTTCTGTTAGTAGTGCCATTGGCTGGTTGTGCCGGGAAGCCACCGCCTGCACCTTCGCCGACACTTCCCGCTGGGACTATCAGTGTACAGCCTGTTAAGATTGACCAGGCCATGCTGAAACCACTATTGCCGATGGTCGCCAAGGCTGCCGGTCTCCCTGAGGCGGCAGCAGCAGCGCTCCCACCTTGCTTAAGCATACTGGCCATCCCTGTCAAGTTCAGTGGCTCGGGCTGGCCAGCAAATGAGTTGGTCTTTATAGACCTGGTTATACCTCCCGGTGTTGAGGTAAAAGGACTGACTCCCGGTGAAGATAGTGTCGGTATTGCCGTCGCTACAGCAGATGATGCCGGTAAGTTTGAAGTGACCGTGGAGGCCACAGCGAAGCTTAACTGGCTGCTGAATACCGATTGGTTGCCCACTGTAAAACCAGACTTGAGCAAAATCAAGCCGCTACCGAATGGTGTCTACGATATAAGGGCTACAGGCGCCAATGTTGCAACAGCTGCTACTACGACGTGGGAACTGGCACTGATCGCACCACCGACACCGCCGGCACCACCAGCACCGCCAGCACCACCAGTGGAGCCAGGAAAGCTCTCCTTTGAAGCTGCTGAATATACCAATGCCGAGCTTGGTTTCTCGGTTAAATATCCCAAAGATTGGGCACAGCAGCCGTCTGATGTCCTTGTGTTCTATGCGGCATCACCATCTCAGGTTCCAGTTCTGTTTGTTGATGCTAAGGAGGGAGCCACTTTTGCCGAGACGCTCAAAAATTCACTGGAGGCAGCTGGCGGCTCAGGCTTCAAAGTTGTCTCTGAGAAAGAGACTACTTTAGCTGATGGCACTAAAGCCACCGAGGCAGCGATTGAAGTAACACTGAGAGGGTTTGGAGCCAAAGGTTTTGCCCTGGGTGCGAAGAAGGATAACAAGTGGATATTGGTCACAGTGGGCACCGTAGAGCTACTGGCTAAGTACGACGAAGCTAAGTTTTCAGAGATCGTTCATACCTTACAATTCAAGAAATAGGAGTGTGTTTAGCAAAGGCCTAATGTCATCATGAGCACAGCGAAAGTCCTTACAGCGAAGAGACAGGCCCTTAACTTCAAGGAGTTTGGACATTAAAATCAAGTCTGAGAAGGAGACTGTCCTGGCAGATGGCACTAAAGCCTTCCAGGCTGTGCACATTTGGTAATCCGATAGCCCCGATGGCAGTTTATGCACTCTCTCTTGGCACTATGAAAGATAAAGAGGGTGGTGGTTACAGTAGCTACCGTGTGACTACTGGCAAAGTTCAATTGAATGCTGTTCTCGGAGATAGGTAACACACTGCAATTCAAGAAGTAAGCGTACTTCTAGCTGATAGTGACAATTTGACAACGGTGATGGAGGGAGAAGCCTTGTGACTGAGGCTGGGGGCTTCTCCTTCCAGCAAAATTCGCTTGCCAATCGCTAGACAAGCTGGTTTTGCGATTCCATTCTGGAGAGAAGGAGGTTACCTGTGAAATATGAAGGACTTAAATTAGAGAAATCAGAAGGCATTGCCATTCTAACTTTCAACCGTCCAGAGAAACTGAACGCTATAACTGTGGAAATGGGTGCAATGGGGTTGTCCAGGCTCCTCAGTGAAATTCAAGAGGATGATGATATCAGGGTGTTGATTATCACCGGTGCGGGCCGAGGGTTTTGCGCCGGGGCTGATGTCAGTACTTTGGCTTCACTTACTGAACTCGCCTCGAAATTGAAAAGACAAGAAAAACTTCAGGCTGTTGGTGCTTTTGCGAGGCAGCTATATGACTTGGATAAGCCAGTTATTGCAGCAATCAACGGTGTGGCTGCAGGAGCCGGGGTGTCCATCGCTCTGCTTTCGGATATCAGAATTGCTTCTGAGAATGCCAGGTTCGGTATGGTTTTTGTGTCTAGGGGCTTAATTCCAGACTGTGGGGCTACGTTCTTGATGCCCAGAATGCTCGGTACCGGCAAGTCATTTGAGTTGATGTATACAGGTGACCTTATTGATGCTGAAGAGGCAGAGCGTATAGGTCTGGTCAATAAGGTTGTTCCACATAACAGACTAATGGATGAGGCCATGATTTGGGCCAAGCGGCTGGCCAAAGCACCGCCGTTGACGCTGGCGCAGATTAGGCGTGCTGTTCATAGCGGGTTGTTGAACAACCTTGAGCAGCAGTTATACTTTGAAACATATGCCCAGAATTTCCTCTTTGGGACAGAAGATTTCTTGGAGGGCGTTAACTCGTTCCTGGAAAAGCGTGAACCGCAATTCAAGGGTCGGTGATAGAAGTCGTTGAAGGCGATTAGCATGAACGAAGCAAGGAGACAAAAGTGAAAGATTATGATGTCGTAGTCATTGGCGCCGGTCTGGGAGGTCTGTCCTCGGCAACCTTTTTGGCCAAGACAGGGAAAAAGGTATTGCTTCTAGAAAAGCATAATGTTCCCGGAGGATATGCCTCATCATTCATCCGCGGGCGGTTCGAGTTCGAGATTGCGCTCCATGAGCTCTCTGGGCTGGGGAATGAGAGCAATAAAGGGCCTGTTTGGCGAATATTGAAAGAATGTGGGGTTATTCCGAGGGTGGAATTCATCCCCATTCCAGATTTTTATCGTGCTGTTGTCCTGCCCGATGTGGACATCGTCGTGCCTATCGGGCGTCAAAATTTCGAGGAAACCCTCTGCAACCAGTTTCCTAAAGACGCTGAAGGAATCAAGCAGTTCAGTGCTACGATGTTCGATTTTGCCGAAGAGGCATTGAGGGCAAATCGAGTGGGAATGAAGGCAGTCATGGAAGAGCCCTCAAAATTTTCTACCCTACTTGCTAATTACGGTCGTACATTGACTGAAGTGCTCAATCCGCTGGTATCCGATGATAGGGCACGCACTGTGCTAAGTGAAACTTGTGGATACTATTGCCAACCTCCATCAAAGTGCTCGTTTCTCATCTACGCTTTAGGCACGGTGAGCTATCTCAAATTTGGGCCAGCACATATAAAAGGGAAATCACAGGCCTTGTCTCAGGCCTTCGTTGACACCATTGAGGAGTATGGTGGAGATGTGTGGCTAAATAATGGTGCAGAACGTATTCTCACCTCTGGTGATAAAGTCAGGGGTGTGGTGGCCGAAGATGGCACTGAGATCGCTTGCAAATACGTAGTATGCAATGCCAACCCGTTGATTACATGCCTTGGACTAATCGGTAAGGAGAATGTTCCCGACTGGTACCTGAGGCGCCTGGGGGCATGGTCTGGAGGTGCATCTACGTTTAATATTTATCTGGGTCTGGATTGCACTTGTGCAAAACTGGGCCTTACAACGCATGAAAACTTCGTCAATATTGGAACTGACTTGGACAAACAGCACGAGAGCATGAGGCACAGCATCACCCTTGAACCCTACGGGACAGCGGTTACAGCTTATAACGTGGTGGATGCGGAATTTTCTCCACCCGGTACCGCCTCAGTGGTTCTCACTATGATAGCCTATGCGGAACCATGGCTAAAGCTCTCTCCATCTGAGTATGTGAAGACGAAGAATCTGCTAGCAGACAAGTTCATTGGTTTTGCAGAGAAGATAGCGCCCGGCCTGAGAGACCATATTGAAGTGATGGAAATCGCTACACCACTGACTAATGTGAGGTACACCGGAAATCCAGGTGGTAGCATCATCGGATTTGATGAAAACTATCAGGGCACAGGGCAAGTGCATTTGCCTAACCGTGGGCCACTGGAGGGTCTCTATTTTGCTGGTGCCTGGGTGAACATAGGTGGTGGCTTTGAGACATGCATTGTCTCTGGATATCTGGCGGCAAGGGAAGCGCTAGATGACATGGAGCGGGGAGGGCGTGATGTAGCTGTAATGGAGAAGTTGCAGAGCCAGCTCGCAAAGCAGGCAGAAGGTGCACCTCAATTGAAAGGCACCCTGCTGGCTCAGGCTGAAAGAACTATGACTAAACTACATCCCAACCGTGTTTCTCTAAAAGTCAAGGAGATTATAGAGGAGACTCAAAGCACCAAGACCCTGCGGATGGGACGAGTAGACGGAACGTTACCATATTTTAGGCCAGGCCAGTATATCAATCTATTTGTCAATATTGATGGGGTCTTAACCTCTCGTCCCTACAGCATCTCATCCGTTCCTGGAAAACCGTATTATGATATCACCGTACGACGAATGGAGCCGGGCTTTGTCTCTCATTATCTGCTGGACAAGGTAAAGCCAGGGGATGCCTTCGAATCCACCTCACCAAACGGAAAATTCTATTGCGAGCCGTTGATTGACCCTTCCGACTTAGTCTTTCTCGCTGGCGGCAGTGGCATAACCCCCTTCGTGTCCATCATTAGGGAAGTGACACGACAGAGCTTGCCTGTAAATATCCATCTGCTCTATGGCAGCCGAAGCCCAGCAGATATAATCTTTGGAGACGAGCTAAAAGAGATTGCCAAGAAGCACCCAAATGTAAAGGTGAACTTTGTTATCAGCGAGCCTCCAAAAGGATGGTCGGGGCTTTGTGGTCTACTGGATGCGAAGATGATATCCTCTCTAGTTGGCTCAGTCGACGGCAAGAAGTTTTTCCTGTGCGGCCCAGCTCAGATGCACATTTTATGCGAGGGAGCACTTAAAGCGTTAGGGGTGCCTTTAAGGTGTATAAAGAAGGAAGCTTACGGTCCGCCGGCGGATATTACATCAGAACCTGGCTGGCCAGGAATCTCACTGAAGACGGAATTTGAAGTTTTTGAGGAAAGGTCTGGTCGGACTATTAAAGCCAGGGCGGGTGAGCCGTTGATGATATCGCTCGAGCGTGCTGGGCTGGTGGTTCCAGCCATCTGTCGTTCTGGAGAATGCACCGCCTGCAGAACTCGGCTTGTTACCGGCAAGGTTTTCGCTCCGGCAAGAGTACAGCGGCGTTGGGTGGATGAAAAATCAAGCTATATCCATCCCTGCATGAGCTATCCGTTGGACAACCTGCGTATCAGATTGTAACTCTATGCTATAAGACATTTTAACAACGTAAGGAGGTGGCAAATGGCAAAAGTGAAGGTAAAAAAGGGGGAGGAGCTCAATGGGCTTGGTGAGATGCTCAAGGAGACTATGGACACAAACCTCAAGGACCCCAAGAAATATAAGAGCATTGAGAAGCTGAAAGGAAGCGTAGTCATCAAGGAGTCCACGTCAGGTGTGGCCGTTACCCTCCATCTCAATCAAGGCAACCTGGAGCTGCATAATGATGCCATAGATAAGCCAACTGCATACATGGAAGCCAGATTTGAGAACCTAGCCTATATCAGTTGTGGCAAACTCAGCCCCATAGTGGCTATGCTCACCGGAAAGCTGAAAGCGGGGGGTAATCCTTTATTATTGCTCAAGATTTCAAACATAACGGTACTGAAATAGGGTAGTTTGCGTCATCACAGACTCTTAGATGTAGATCACAGGTTTTCAGCAAGGGGGTGAGAATGGCTGTGTATTACTTCTCGACGAACTGAGATAAGTGTTATAATGGAGAGCCGAAATTTATCAGAGGAGGTTTAGAATGGCTATTTTGTTCGGGTCACAAGAATGGGCAGATGCTATGAAACAAGCAATTGCCAAGAGCCAGCCGTACAAAGAGGCGGCTAAGAACTGGGAAGGAGACATGTACATTATCGTGGAGCCTGATACAGCGTACAAACATAGAAATATTATGTATGTTGACCTGTGGCATGGTGAGTGTCGCGAGGCCCTGGCAGTCAAGGACGAAGGTGCGAAGAATCCCAAATACCGTATATTTGGCCCATTCACCGCAATGAAGGCGATACTGGACAAAAAAGTCGATCCTGTCCAGTCCATGATGACCGGCAAGATTAAGGTCAAAGGTGACATGGCCCAAATCATGAGGATGCCCAGAGCAGCCGTGGAACTGGTCAGCTGTATGACCGCATTCGAGACCGTGTTCCCTGATTAGGCAATTATCCTACAGTGAAGCTAAACCTGGACGGGTTATAACTATTGGCTGTTGACATAATGTAATATGTTAACGTAATTAATTTATGGAGAGGAGGTAGCTATGTGGTACTTTGTAACTCCAGAGGTTGTTTTTGGGCAAGATGCGCTGAGTCGCCTGGCTGAAATGAAGGGAAAGTCGGCTTTCATCGTTACGGATAAGAACATAGTAAGCTTGGGCTTAATTGATAGGGTCAAGGAACAGCTTTCTCAGGCGGGGATAAAGGCCACTGTCTTTGATGAGGTTGAGCCTGACCCATCACTGCAGACGGTAAGGAAAGGTGTGGCCTTGATGAACCAGTCTGGACCGGACTTAGTGGTAGCGGTGGGTGGAGGCTCAGTTATGGATGCAGCCAAGGCCATGCGGGTGGAATATGAAAGGCCAGATATAAAGCCAGAGGAGATAAATCCATTTATTTCAGATTTGGGTCTAGGCGCAAAATGCAAGCTTGTTTGTGTTGCCACAACTTCAGGCACAGGTGCCGAGGCAACCTTTGCGGTAGTGTTGACCGACACGGCTGACCAGAGGAAGCTAAGCCTTATCAATCGTGAGATTGTCCCTGATATCGCTATCGTAGACCCAGAACTTGCGCGGGGTATGCCCCCTGGGATTACTGCGAATACAGGCATGGATGCGCTGACCCATGCCGTCGAGGGATTTACCTGTACCTGGAACAACGACTTCACCGATGGCCTCTGCATAAAATCTATACAGCTTATTTTCCAGTATCTCCCCAGAGCCGTTAAAGATGGCAATGACATGGAAGCCAGGGAAAAGATGCACAATGCTGCCTGTATCGCTGGTATCGGGTTCATCAATTCACTTGCATCCTTGGCACATGCTACAGGCCATTCTCTGGGCGCTGTTTTCCATACACCTCATGGCAGAGCGGTGGGTCTGTTTTTGCCCTACACCATTGAGTTCATCGGGGATGCTCGCGAGGAACTCTGGGCGGAGATAGCTTATTCTCTGAGATTGACGGTGCCTAAAGGGAAAAAGGCAGCATCGGTTCTGGCTCAGGCAATACGTGACCTGGCACGAACTATCAAGGAGCCGCTGAGCCTTAAGGAGCTAGGCATACCATGGGACAAGGTTAATAATTCTATGCAGAAGCTGATAGACAACACCATGGCCGATGGTTCACTAATTGTCTCTGCCAGAGTACCTAACGAGGCAGAAACTGAGAAGCTCTTTCACTATGCTTATGAAGGAAAATCCATAGATTTTTGAGGCGAGTAGAGATTGCCACGGCTGTTCCCTCGTTTACACGGGACGCCTGGCAATGACAGAATAAGAGATATTTCTGGCAATGAGGAAGCAACAAAAATAAGGAGGCAGGAAAATGTTCGGTTACATGGGTAAAATTTTGAGGGTTGACTTATCTAGTTCCAAAATATCGGAAGAAGGCCTGAAAGAGGACGACTGTAAGATGTTCCTGGGTGGCAGCGGCTTGGCAACTAAATACCTTTTCGAAGAAGTGCCAAAGGGCGTTGACCCGTTAGGCCCAGATAATGAGCTCATATTTATGACCGGGCCGTTAACTGGTACGGAATCTCCCAGCGCTGGAAGATATTGTGTAGTCTCTAAATCTCCTCTCACCGGCTTTTGGGGGGAGGCGAACTCGGGCGGCAATTGGGGGGTGCATTTCAAGAGTACGGGCTTTGATGGGATTATCTTCAAGGGTATTTCGCCAAAGCCGGTCTATCTGATAATCGATGATGGGAAAGCCGAACTTAGAGATGCTAACAAGCTGTGGGGCAAAGATGTTGCCGAAACTAACAGATTAATCAAAGAAGAACTGGGTGAGGACTTCCAAGTTGCTTGCATTGGCATAGCTGGAGAGAATCTGGTTAGGTATGCTTGCGTTATCAACGACCTTCACCGGGCACCGGGAAGATGCGGCATGGGGACTGTTATGGGCTCGAAACGCCTGAAGGCCATCGCGGTAAGAGGGACAAAGGAAATCAAGGTGGCCAATAAAGATGTTTTCAGCAACATCTCTAAAACAAATTATGACCTGGTTAACGAAAGCATGCTGAAGATCACCCTGGAGACCTATGGTACAGCTATGGCCACAGACCTGATAAATGTCAGGGGCGGATTTCCCACCAGGAACTGGCAAACTGGAGTCTTCCCAGACATAGAGAAAATAAGCGGAATAACACTGGAAAGCACGCTTCTTGTGGATAGAAAGCACTGCTATGCCTGCCCGATTAGCTGCTGCAGGGTAAGCGTGGTCAAAAGCGGCCCCTATGCCTGCAAAGGAGAAGGGCCGGAGTACGAAAGCATAGGGGCTTTCGGTGGTATGTGCGCGCTTGAAAGCCTGGAGGCAGTAACACTGGCACATAATTTGTGTGATGACTACGGGCTCGATGTGATTACTACGGGGAGCACAATAGCTTTTGCTATAGAGTGCTATGAGAAAGGAATACTGACCAAAGCTGATACCGGCGGGCTTGAACTGAAATTCGGCGACCCTGACATTGTTATTCAGCTGATACACAAGATAGCCAAGAGAGAAGGCATAGGGAATTTGTTAGCTGAAGGGACAAAGAGGGTGGCAGAAAAGCTGGGCAAAGGCGCAGAAAGATTTGCCATGCATGTCAAAGGCCTGGAGATGCCAGCATATGACCCCAGGGCGGCTAAGATATGCGGCCTGGCATTTGCCACAGCGAACCGTGGCGGCGACCATATCACGGCTTATGTTGAAGGCCCGGCCTTCATAGATATCCCATTCCTTTGCGTTGAGGACAGTAAAATCGAGGATCCTATGATAGAAGACCCCAGAGAGACCCTGATCGTCAAAAACCTGGAGGACGCCAACACGGTTTTTGATGCCATGGGGACATGCAAATTTATGGGAATGGCATTGGCTACGGAAGACTGGGTTAGCATGATAGCCAACTGTGTCGGCTGGAAATTCGATGTTAGCGATTTCAGGAAGCTTGGCGAGAGGATTTACAATCTAGCCAGAGCTTTCAGCGTAAGGGAAGGCTTGACCAGAGCTGATGATACGCTACCCAAGCGATTATTAGAGGAGCCGTTGCCTGAAGGTGCCGCTGAGGGACAAAAAGTAGAGAAGCTTGATGAGATGTTAGACGCCTACTATGAATTCAGGGGCTGGGATAAAAAGAGCGGCAGACCAACTCCAGAAAAGCTCAAGGAGCTGGGATTGGATTACGCTATAGATAAAATCTGAATGGAGTGAGAGTGTTTGTTAACCTCCGGCTGTCATTGTGAGCCTCTCTTTTTTGTCATTGCGAGCGAAGCGTGGCAATCTCCGTATGGCACCGGCGTCTGCCTCAGCCGAGATCGCCACGGGACTTCGTCCCTCGCGATGACAGAATGGGGTACTGTGCCTCGTAATGGTGAAGGGGGAATTGCTCGATAATCTCTAAGGGGGTAACATGATAGTTTCTGTGGCTGATAAACCCTGGTTCAAGAGTTACAAGTTAGGACCATACAAGCTTCCGCAGACAAAACAACCTTATCCCAGGATGACTGTCCAAAGCCTTTTGGAAGCTACAGCAGCCGAGTATCCTGATAAAGCTGCCTGTTTCTATCTAGGGTATGAGATGAGCTATAAAGATTTGAAGCAGGAGGCAGACAGATTCGCCACCGCGCTTGTTGGTTTGGGCATCAAGAAAGGCGGTAAAGTAGCCACCATCCTGCCCAATTGCCCGCAGTATCTCATCAGCGATTTCGGAATACTGAAAGCCGGGGCGGTGCATGTTCCATGCAGCGTGTTGCATAAAGAGGCTGATTTGATATACGAGATAGGTGATTCTGGGGCTGAGACAGTAATTTGTTCCGAGATGTCTCTGGAACTGGTTAATTCAATAAAGGACAAGACCAAAATCAAGAACATAATTCTAACCTCGCTTATGGATTATTCTTTGGAGAAGCCGGAATTAAAGAAGGTACCTAGCATATATCAATTTCGCGATTTAATAGCCAGCCACGAGCCAAAGCCTCCACAGGTTGAAATTGACCCGATAGATGACTTGGCAGTCCTCGTCTTTACAGGTGGAGCCACGGGATTGCCCAAAGGTGTAATGTTAACGCATTACACCCGGTCGGTGGCCATGACCCATATTGCTTGGTATATGGAGCCCATAAGGGTAGGGGTTAGAGGGAAAACGTCTATAATGATGCCGATCCCGCTTTTTCACCAGTACGGACATATGATGATGCACTTTGCCGTTTATTGGGGGCTAAAGATATATTTGATTCCAGACCCCAGAGATATTGACATGCTTTTTCAGATGCTGACAAAATATCGTCCTTTTTTGTGTGCCTGTGTACCTACTCAATACTCAAGGTTGGTTGCGAAGGGACTGGGAAGGATAACCACAATGTTTATGTCTGGTGCGGCAGCCTTGGCTCCGGAAATTGCTCACAAATTCAAGCAGCAAACTGGTATGCCGATAACGGAGGCTTATGGGCTGACGGAGACGGGTGGGGGCACACATATTAACCTCTCGTCCTTTTCGAAACTCACCGGCTTCATGTCTGCTGAAAAGCTTGGTTCTATAGGGGTGCCAATGCCGGATACAGAAGTCAAGATAGTAGACCTGGAGACAAACGAGGAGGCTGCTCCAGCTAAGGAGGGAGAGCTATGGGTGCGCGGGCCACAGATTATGAAGGGTTACTGGCCTGAACCGGGCAAAGGTTTGACTGATGGCTGGTTGCCTACCGGCGACGTGGTGAGAATGGACGAAGATGGCTATTTCTACATTACTGACCGCATTAAAGATATGGCCAATGTTTCCGGACTAAAGGTCTATACCAGGCTGGTTGATGATGTACTTTATGGGCACCCTGGGGTCGCTGATGCGGTGGCAATTGGAATTCCGGACCCGGAACGTCCCGGTAGTGATAGAATAAAAGCCTTCGTTAGATTGAAGCCGGACTACGAGGGGAAAGTAACCGCCGAGGACATAATCGGTCACTGCAAAGAGAAGCTTCCAGCTTATGCTGTGCCCAAGTTTGTAGAGTTCAGGAAAGAGTTACCTCTCACCGTCACTGAGAAGATTTTCAAGAGGCAATTGAGGGAGGAGGAGGTAGCCAAGATGAAGGCTAAGGGTGAATTAGCGTAACAGCGTTTAGTAATCACTTGTTGTCATTGTGCACTCTTTCCCTGCTGCCGTTGTGGGCCCTTATAAAAAGGCGAAGGTCAAAACTCAAAGTTTACGTAGGGACAGGTCTTTAGACCTGTCCGAGGTAACGGACAGACCTGAAGGTCTGTCCCTACATATTCTCTGTTGTCGTATAGGCGAGGCTAAAGCCTCGCTGCTACATTTGTAATCAACCTCATAGGTTTAGTTTCTTAGGCAGGTGCTTAAATAAATGCCAAGTTACGAGGATTTAGAAGCTAAGGTAATAGACGCCGGAATATGTACAGTCTGTGGGGCATGTATGTTAGCCTGCCCTAACTCACATATTAAATACCTTGAGGGGAAGCCGAAACGTCCCAAGAAGACACTAGACTGCGTCAGCTGCAATACATGTTTTGATGCATGCTATAGGGTGAGGCAGGGTGTGATGCCTGAAATCGAGGCCATCGTTCTGGGTTCAGGGGAAAAAGAGGGTGTAGGTGTACACAGGCGTATTTTGGCAGCTCGAGTGAAGGGGCAGAAAATAAGCGCCTGCCAGGATGGCGGTATCGTAACCGCTTTGTTAATTTACGGGTTAGACCAAGGCATCATAGACGGGGCTTTGGTTGTGGGAAAGGATGGATGGACACCAGTAGCCTCGATAGCCAAGACCAGAGACGAGATTATAGCCTCGGCTGGCACCAAATACGGTGTGGTTCCGGTGCTAAATGGACTCAGAGCGGCTGTCGTGGAACATGGTTTGAGCAAAATCTGCGTTGTCGGCTCGCCGTGTCACATTCAATCCATCAGGTATCTCAAGCATAGAGGCCTGCCGCTTGCCTCATCGGTGAAACTAACTGTAGGCTTGTTTTGCCGTGAGAACTACTACTACGGCTGCATCGCAGAGAAGGTCAGCGGGAAAGGATTGAATATTAACCAGATAGAAAAGTTCAATGTCGCCGATGAGTTCAACATACACTCCGGTGGAAAGAAATTGTCTTTTCCTATAACCGAGGTAAAGAGCTGTGTCCCCAAGCATTGCCTGGTTTGCGAGGACTTTGCCAGCGAACTGGCTGACATCTCGGTCGGCAGCGATGGCTCTGCGGATGGATGGTCCACCATCATTCTCAGGACAGAGGAGGGTGAGAAGGTGTTCTGCGGCATGGAGAAAGAAGGACTTATAGAAACGGCGGCAGGGGAGTTAGTTGACATAAGGGAAATAGCGGAGCGGAAGAGGGAGAAGGGGAAACAGACGCAAGACATATACAGGTTGACAGAAGAAGGGCTGGAAAAGAAGGAAATTGCGGCCAAACTGGGGATAACCGAATCCAGGGTATCCCACAGGCTTGAAGGGCTCTAGTAATAAATCCTAAATTCTAAAATCCAAATCCTAAACAATATCGAAGTTCCAATTTCCAAATCCAAAACCCGTAGTGTTTTGGTCATTGGTGCTTGCGATTTTGAATTTGTTTGAAATTTGTGATTTCAGCAACCATGTGGCCACGAGGCTTTAGCCTCGTGGCCCCGACCTTAAAAGGTCGGGGGCTTGAAAGGCTGTAACATGGGTTCACTCTCACCCTAACCCTCTCCCGTCAAGGGAGAAGACAGGGTCGAGTTCTCGAGGTTAAAACCTCAGGGCTACACGTTAAATGTAATGTGAGGCTAAAGCCTGGCACTGCATCAGGAGTGCTGTATAACGATTTTGATTGCTTTGGTCTTCTCTTTTGACAGGAATGTGTCTATCGCTTCCCGGTATCTCTCCAACGGGAATCTGTGGGTAATCATCTCTTTTGTGTTTATCTTTTTTGTCCCGAGCAGCTTGGCGGCTATGTCAAAGGACGTCTTCCCGTCGTATTCGGTGGCGTGGCAGTTTATACCGGTTACCTTTATCTCCTGATGCCAGATAGGCGTATAGTCTATCTTGCCCGGCTGGAAGTTTATGCCCAGGATGACTACCGTGCCCTTGCCTGTAACCAAGCGAAGTGCGTTCTGTATAGTCCTGTCATTTCCAACCGCATCGTAGATGATGTCAAATCCTCCGAGCAAAATGCGATTCTTAAAATAGCCTTCAAAATATCTGGCTCCGGTGATGTCTGCTGCATGCTTGTAAGCGCCTTCATTGTCCAATATCACACCTTTTGCCCCGAATTTTGTTGCTATCTCCGCCTGAAATGGGTACCGTGCCAGGCAGTAGATTTCCGCATCAGGTTGGATTGCCTTTGCCACGGCTATGGTTAGTAAACCTATGGTGCCACCGCCTATTACCAGCACCTTGTTGCCCGGGTTCGGTGTTTGTTTCATCACCCCATGTACAGCAACAGCAGTGGGCTCAAGGAGAACGGCTTCGTCGTCAGTTAGGGGATTTGGCACTTTGTAGGGTTGAGAGCGGTGCATTATCATATAAGGTGAGAATCCGCCTCCTGTATCTACAGTCGGCAGTTGTTTCTCCCCTAGGTTTTCGCAGAGCATGTAGTTTCCTGCAGCACACTGTCTGCAAGGGGGGTCGATTTCCATCTGAAAACAGGATGGCCAGTCTATGCGAAGGCTTACCCGGTCACCCACTGCGAGACCATCTGCTTCCGACCCCAGTTCAACCACCTCACCGACCATCTCATGGCCGAGATATTTTCTGGATATGCCAGGCGTCGCTGCCGGAAAGCATTTTGTGTCCATGTCCATAAAGATAAAATGTATGTCCGAACCACAGATACCGCAAGCCTTGTTTTTGACTTTAAGCCAGCGTGGATTGGGTATCTCGGGCTCTTTTACCTCGGCATATTTGAAATGGGAAAACGGTGCGAAGGCGGCACTCTTGGTAAAGTTGGAGGCAATCTTCAAGGCGACTATATTGGCTAGCTTGTTTTCAAAATATAGAGCTTTCATAAGTCCTCCCTGTCATGGCGAGCATTGTGTGGCAATCTCGGTGGGGGGTAACATGTAGGGACAGGGCTTTAGCCCTGTCCGAGACAGACAGGCGGACAGACCTGAAGGTCTGTCCCTACAGCCACCCCGAGATTGCCACGTCGCTCCGCTCCTTGCAATGACAGATAAAAATGATACGCCCCTTGCAATGACAATTCTCCCCTGTCATGACAGCCTTGCCCAAGCGATTTCAAAGGGTCGCGGTTACCTTTGCTATTTCCTCATTCTGAGTCAAGTACAAATTTGTCTAGTGCCGGAAGCAACGCATCACGTTGTGGGCTTTGCATAAGCTTGGCTCGCCATTCAGTAGCTATGCCGGGGAGTAGTTTTTTGAAATCGGGACTCATGCTGGAGAGCTGTAAAATGGTAAGGAAAAGGTCGCTGACATTTTCACCTGGCACCAACAGCATAGCACTGTTGCATTCATCGAGGCTCTTATCGGGGCTAGCCATAAACAAGCTGGTGACCCCGAGCATAGCATGAGGGATCCATTCGCTGGGTACCGTCTGTGCGTAGAGCTGCAGGGCATCATGCAGCGGGGGCACCATGTCGTATTGTGCCAGGTCGTAGCACAATTTGATGAAGCGATTGAGATTGGCTGAATTATCCTGTATTGGGGCAATAATCTTGGGAGCAGCTTTGTCATATTCCCCTTCCTTGGCTAGGAGAAGGCCGGATAGGAATGAGGTTTCCGGCCAGTCAGGGTCAATGGATGCTGCATGGTCAAGTTTTTTTCGAGCTTCGTCCAGATCTCCTTTGGTGATTAGTGCCAGTGACCATTTGTTCAATATGACCGCATTGTTGGGAAACAATTGTGATGCTTCGTCATAGAGCGATAAGGCTTCAGTCCATTTATCAGTAGCTCCTTTATCTGTCCAGTATGTGTAGACATCGGCCAGGTAATAGTGTTCGTAGGCAATATAAGGGTTCAACTCCAACGCCTTATTGAAAGACTTCGTGGCCAAGGATAAAATTTCCGTCTTGAGAGGTTCTTTTTTGACCCGCCGGGCTACAGAATCGCTGTAGGCTCCGAGAAAATGCCAATACGTGGCTTCTTCAGGTTGTATCTTGGTTGCCTTGTCAAAAGCGTAGATGGCTTGCTCATTGAGTGCTCTTTGTAGCTTTAGCCCTTTCTTCAAGTACGTATCGGCCAGGAGTGGCCTACTAGCCATGCCGATGCCGACAATTATCAAGGCTACAGCGCAGCCAAGAGATAAAAAGGCTCTGGTTCTGGTGGCGTAAGAGGCTGCGCTGCTTTTCGGTTGGGCTATTCCTTCAAACTCAGCTCTGGCTGGCCCTTTGATCCGGATGAATCCGCCGATTACAGGCGTCATGGCCAGTATCAACCAGAACACAAGCTCAGGTGATATTGTAGACAGGTTGAAAAAGATGTCGGCCATATATTGGGCTATTCCAGCCGCCATGGCTATTAAGAGCAGTTTATCGCTGTCTGCTGTTGCCCTGCGGAGATAGCGAAAACAAAGGTAGAAGAAGACAGCCAGAATGGACAGAAAGCTAATTAGCCCCAGTAGCCCCATTGTGGCTGCCAGGTATAGATAGTCGTTATGAGGACGGTCTACCAGCTGTGAAATGTAAGTATCCTCGCTTATCAATTTTTTGGGGAAAAAGAGCTGGAAGGTAACGATGAACGTCTCCGGGCCATAACCGATAACCTTTCGCAGAAAATGCAACCTGTCGTTGGAAAACGGAACTTCAGGGGATTCAAGTATTATATTTAGGGCGCTGTGCCAGTACTGTGCTCTCACATCAAGGGTTTTAAGTCCCATGTCTTCAGCAGTTATGTCGAATTTCGAACCTTGGGCTTCTGGTGTTTCGGCGCCATTGCCTGGTAGTAGCATCGGAGACAGAAGTATGGCTGCTATTATCCCTAAGGCGAGTAATGACGCAGCACCAAGGCCGAGCAGGAGCCTTTTTCGCTTAGTCCACCCCAGCAGTATTATAAAGATAATGGGAGCTATAATGTACAAGAGGATAGTGACGGAGTATTGGGCTAGCCAGAGACACCAGAACTGCATGGCTAGCAGAATGGCCAGGCCGATTAGTATTCTAGTATTGTTTCCCTCCTTTCTCTTGTTCCACGAATGCACTATGAGAGCCAGGTTAAATGGGATGACCATGGCCAGGAAGCTGCTGAGGAAAAGCGGGTTGCCGATGGTGGAGAATACCCTGCCGTTGAATGTATGGGGGATTTGGAACACTTTTAACATTACGTCCGGGAAGAAATATTGCAGTATGCCCACGAGGGAGACTATACCTGATGAAAGCAGCAATGTATAAACAGCTCTGAGTAGCTGTGCTCTATTGCGGATTTGCTGTGCCAGTATCAGGAAGAATAGTATCCAGCAGGTTAGGGTGAGCAATCCCGCCTTTCTATGATAGCTTCCCCAGAAGCTTATAGCCGGGGTTATGGAGGCAGCGGTGGCCAGGGCTGCTACCAAACCAAAGACCAATATAGCCAGGTGTAGCGGGGAGGTGAAGACATTTTGCCATTTTAGCCTCTTATGGTTGGCTTGGCTGAGCATCCAGTCAGCCACCCAGAAAGCCAGCATAGCCAGAACCAGAAACTGGAGCAGCGGGGCTTTAGCTGAAACCCAAACCTTGTTGCTTTGAGGGTTGAAAAAGAGGGGAATGAGGAAGATAACACAGAGCCAGGATATCTCAAGGGCTCGCTTGTAAATACTGGTTCGCATTTCTGGCCTTTCTGTAGCGCTATCATTATAGACGTTCTTGGGACTGATGTCAGCCGTGCAGGAGAAGACTAAGGCAAAAGTTAAAAGTCAAAAATCAGAATGACAGTTCTTTGTATGTTTTGGTCGTTGGTATTTGTGGTTTTGAATTTGTTTAGAGTTTAGAAATTCGGATTTAGGATTTCCTGACATGCAGCTGTAGGGCTTTAGCCCTGAATCTGTCTCTACAATGGGGGAGTCCAAGAGGGGCGAAGCCCCTGTTACTCCCGTCACCTAGTACTAATTTCCTATGCGCCGGGCATACCAACTAGGACTAAATTCCCATTTGCGGTGCAGACTAAAGGGCTATGTATTTACATTGACATCTTGGTGCTGCTGATATAACATACAATTGCTATAACCAGAGAATATAGCAAAGAAAGGAGGTAGACGATAATGCGAAAGCTAATTAGAAGCCAGAAAGGCTTCACTCTCATCGAGCTCTTGGTGGTCATTGGCATCCTGGCAACTCTGGCAGGTGTGGTTACCATAGGTGTAACCCAGTTCGTGAACCGAGGCGGCACTGAAGCAAACTGCACTGAGTTGCACAATGTACAGACCGCGGCTACAGCCTGTATCGTGGAGGTGGCGACTGGCAATCTCGCGCCAGGTACAGACTGTACGGACACAGCTGTGCTGCGGACTAACAATCTGCTACTGACAGACACTAGATGTACTACCTACGCCATCAGTTCAGACGGGATAGTTACTGCCCAGAGTGGTTGCGTCACTGGCGTGTCGTGTACGTCACCATAGAAAGCTGACTTGGTGACTCGTATCTGCTGATTGAGCATTTACTAAGAGCAATAATAGGGCAGAAGTAAAACTTCTGCCCTATTTGTTTAATGAGCATAACGGCGAGGCTTAAGCCTCGGGAGCACGACCTTAAAAGGTCGGGGCTACATCAAAACTCAAAAGTTAAAAATCAAAATGACATATAAAAATGCAAAAGTTATAGTTCCCATCTTTGGATTTTGACTTGGCATTTTACATTTTGATGTTTGATTTTTGCATTTTACCACGTGTGCCTTAGGCTATTTCAATGTCAGGGTGAACTGCCACTGGTTGTATTGTGTTTCAATCATGTTCGATATCAGCACCTGGGAGAACTGACCGGAGTTACTCAGGGCTCGGACATAGTCCACGATTGTTGTCTCATCGGGGGATGTGCCGATTATGGCGAGGCTGGTGCTAGTATAGCTGATTGACTTCACTTCGATGATGCCAGGCAGTAGGCTGGTTACCTTGCTTAAATCACTATTTACCTTGGCTCGTTGTGTTTTGGCGTCATCCAGCGGCTGCTTGATGGCATCGCTGGCCTTTTTGGCTGCGGCAATTTGTGTCTGCAGTGTCTTGATTGCTGCCTCGGTTCCTTGTATAACCTGGGCCTGTGTTTGGGCATTGTTAACCTGAGTCTGCAAGGCCGTGGTCTCCCTGTATTGCTGCAGCGTTGATGTGCCAAAGAAGAAGAGCACGGCGATGGCTATAAGGATAAATGTCCAGGAAACGATTTGGATGGCGGGTAATGGCTTGGGCAGATAAGCTTCAGGCGTGACATTTATGTTTACCCTGGCTTGGCTGAAATCACCTCGTGCCTGCCTGAGAGCCAGGCCGATATTAGCCGCATATTCACTTGTAATTAGACTATCAGTATATGATAACAATTGGGGCAATGGCTTAACTCGATACTCCAGTGTCCCTGCCAGCATATCACCTAGCTCACCGGTGACAAAAGCTGCCACGTTGCGGCTGATTTCACCTCCCTTGTGGCTTGAGTTATAGAAGGCAACTGTCTTTTCCAGCTCTTCTTTCACCTCGTCCACCTTATCATGTGGCGAAGTCGCGTCAGCCGGGAAGGGCAGACTGCGGAGCAATTCGGATATGCCGTCAACCATGACCACGATGTCAAAGCCATATGACTGGGCGTTTATTATTATGGAGTCTCTTTCGTCGGCAACCCTGGCCAGGGCCAGAGGTCTAGCCTCCATGGCTTCAGATTGAAGTCCCGCCTGGCGCAACGTGGCTAACATGGCATCAACCGTATTGCGGGGTAGGCCGATGAGACACAGGGTGGTCTCTATGTCCGACATGGATATTGCCTGCCAGGATGTATAAAGCTCGCTTAGGGACACCGGCATTAGTCTTTCCATTTCTCGCTTGGCGGCCTCAGCTAGCAAGGCTTTGGGCAGCCGAGGCAGATTGACTATGTGGTATATAGAGTGGATGCCGCTGATGCTGACCACAACCTTCCTTTCGGCAATGCCATGGGCTGCCATGAGCTCGCTGATACGCCGGCCAACGATGGCAGGATCGGTGATGACACCATCATGGACCAGGCCTGGCTCCAGCGGCAAGGTTGCTGCCGCTTCCATCCGCTTTCCCTTGACCACCATCATTTTTATGGAGGTATCTTCAATGTCTAGTGTAACCATAGCTGCTTATCCCTTTTCCCATTCCCTCTTGCCGTGTAGGGACAGACCTTTAGGTCTGTCCGCCAAATCGGACCCCCACGGACAGGTCTGAAGACCTGTCCCTACGGAATTTTAGAGTAATCATGGCTATTACTTACTGCTTTCATGACAGAGTACGTTAATTGTGACTGTGGCTCTATCTTCTACCCCTTCCTCTCCGGCGGATGTGAAAGTGAAGTGCTGGATCTGGGATGTTGGCAGCTTGTCATCCAGAGCCAGCAGGAAGTTCTGGAAATGAGGCATCTGTCCTTTGAGGCCCAGTTGAACGGTTAATGTTGCAGTTTTCGAAGTTGACACCTGGGTCTGCGTGACGTATATGGCGTTAAGCTCAGCCAGTTCCAGCAGGCTGTCGACTATTTCGGATGTCTGGGTGGTAGTGGGGAAAACGGCTTTAGCCGCCTCCATCTCTGCCGTAATTTGCGCTAGCTGGGCCTCAAACTTGTCTTTCGGTGTTTGCTCTACGGCTAGTATTTTCTGTAGGTTGGCTAGGGTGGCCTTCAACTCAGTTTGCCTTTGTGGCTGTTGCTGATTTACCAACCATAGGGGGATGAGGATAATCAGGAAAATGCCGACAATCAGCACCAGCTGGCTTACTCGGCCCACTTTGGGCAGCCTATCAAGGCCGCCTTTTTTCTTTTCTGGTTCAGGTTGAATCATTACTAACTACTTAGTTCTGTAGATTTCTCCTCTGTGACCGATGAATTGAATCACGATGGTTTTGCCTTCCACCGAATAAACAGCTCTCCAATCTCCTATACGTAGTTTAAGCATTCCTTTAAACTCACCGCCAAGAGGCTCCGCGCTAACTTTCTCGAAATTACTGGCTAGCCAAGCAATCCGCCTCAAAATCCTTCTGGCTGTTAGCTTATCAATCTTTTCAAGGTCTTTTATTGCACCTTCAGTCCAGACAATCTTAACCAAGTCTTTTGACTACCTCTTCATGAGCAATTCTCTTGGAGGTAGTTTTCAGGCGTTTCTCCAGTTTCTCTCCAAATTCGTGCTTGAGCTCTAAACCGGAATCAGGGTCTCCAAGGAACTCTAAGATTTTCTGTTCTATGAGAAGCTCCAGCTCGTCAATGCTCAGGTCTTTGACTTTTGCCATGTTTATCTCCTCGGGTTCCTTAAATTTGTTGGTGCATTCGTCAATCTAATCTAGTGTAACATTTTTGCTTTGAAAAAAACAGAGGTGTAAAGCCCGGCACTACATGGTTGATTAAATCACAAATTTCAAATTCCAAGCTCCAAACAAATTCAAAATCGCAAACATCAATGACCAAAACACTCGGGGTTTTGAATTTGGAGCTTCGATATTGTTTGTGATTTGTGATTTAGTATTTGGGATTTCCTATTCTGTAGCCGCGGCCTTTTAAGGTCGCCAGCAAACAAAGCGCCATTGGCAGATATTTCCCACCCCAGAGAGCTACTTTATTATGTTGTACTTGAGCAGTGGCGGGCTATTGCCACCCTCGCCGGAGCCGCCGCCGCTACCGCTATCACCTGGAAAGTCAAGCCCCTCCTCAGGTACCCCTACCAGGTTGAGGGTACAGCCCGGCTGCAGGTTGACGTTGGCACTGCCGGCTATGGAGCCATAGAAGTTGGCACTGGGCTGTAGATTAGTGGTGCACTTCACGGACATGAGAAAGATGAACTCCTGGCCGCCGGTGAAGCCCCGGAGCATGTACTGATTTGCGGTCTGGTCTGTAAACCCGGTTCCTGCAGGATTGGGAAAGGTAAAACCGGTAAAATCAGCAACCTCATATTTATTAGTCGATGTCAGTGTTTTGGTGGAGATAATGTCAGCATCGGATATGGCTGCCAGCCAGTAGTTGGTTTTGGTAATGGCGATTTCCGGGACGCTGACCGGCTTCCAGCTGGATACGGTGATATTATCAGCGCAATCGACTGAGCCGAGCAGGGTTCCGGGCGACCCATTATTATCAGCATAGAGCGCCACCTTGACATGGGCTGGTGGCGCTTCGGGGTCGGCGATATAGCACTTCACCTGGATGCTGCTTAGCTTATCAATATTTTTGGATTCGAATTTAGACAGAAGGAATCTATCCTGATAGTCTGTAGTAGTCCCTGTATCCACGTCATCAGCGCCGAGCAAATAATTACCCTGTCCCAGTTTGGGCTGGAATTCGACATGTCCTACTCCAATAACGCAGCCCGGTCCGTGTAGCTCACAATCAGGGCCAAAATAGACTGCACTGTTACTTGCATTCGGGGTTGTTGGGCATGGGTCTTGGTAGTATGTGGCGTAGATAGTCTGCCCGTCAAGGAGTAAAATAACGTCCTTGTCTGAGAAGTTGAACTTTCCATTGACATATATTGTCCCGCTCAGTTGGGCGTAGCCGCTGCCGTTAATGCTCAGGTCACCGGTGCAGTATAACCAGGGAATAATTACAGGATTGGATGACGTGCCCCCGGAGACGGTGTAAGTGCTGGAGGAATATGGGTTGTCAGGGCAATAGTTCGCGGGGTCAGCACACACGTTGTCACTAAAATTACTCAAGTAGTAGGCTGAAAGCTGCGCCTCTGTAGGAAAGGTTACTGTTCCTTGCCTAACCTCACCGGTTCTTACATCGGCGTTGTTGTCATATGTCCCTTGGTAGAGAATACCGCCATAGATTACATCGCTGGATTTGGTGGTTATGCTTCCCGAGCTGGTAATGGCGTGTTCGAACAGCCAGGAAAAATCGGAGCCGGCGACCGCCTGGGCTTCGATGACACTCTTGATTTCGCCGTTGAGCCTGGCGGTGGACCTGATGGTGTACAAGTCAACCTCCAGGTTCTGTAGCTCCACGGTTACTGTCATCCCATTCACCTCTTCAGTCAGGTCATACGAATTGTCACTGGCGAACAGGGCAATGCCATTTCCCACTTTCCAAAAGGCATCCATTATGCCGGCATCAGCAGCATAAATCCCCAAGGTGTTCTCTACAATCTCACGGTTGGCAGTGAGATTGGTGGTCATAAGGCTGAGGACGGGTACCACGAGCAAACCTCCTAGCACCATCAAAACCAGCGCCATGGGCAATACCTGGCCGGACTCTTTTTTCAATATTCGTTTCAGCAATTTCATCTTGCCCCTCCTTTACTCGCATAGCGCTCTGTCCTATCGAGGGAGAGTGAAAAATGGGTTGCGGACAGACCTGAAGGTCTGTCCCTACATGTCTTCATTATTATTCTCTTCAGTAATTTCATGATTTACCTCCTTAGAATCTCAGGTGGGGGTAACACAATGAGATTGCCACGTCCTTCTAAGGAAGGACTGGCAATGACAGGGAGGGAGTTTTTCACCCACCAATGTAGCCCCGACCTTTTAAGGTCGCCCATTTCTCTTCTGTCATGGTGAGGGGCGTTAGCCCCGTGGCGATCTCGGCACAAGGCCAACGTCGGTGCCAGGCAGAGATTACCACGCTGCCTGCCACGCCTTTGGCTCGCAGCTTCGGCTGGCAATGACTGTCGGTTATTACCAAACATCTTATCCCTCATCTCCTTCATGCTAGCTACGGGGGGACTCTCTGCATGGTTTCATATGTTCTTTCGACTGCTGCCTCGCCGTAAGTGGCTTCTATGGTAAGGATCAGCGTGCCGTTGTCGGAGTAATATTCCGCGCTGGCCACAGAAAGATATTGGGCTATCATGACTGGCTGCCCGCCAGTGTCATCCCGCATAAGCCTTTGCCCGCCGTCAGGCATATCTTGTAACTGGTAGACTATAGTCTTGTCGGGGGGTGTGATCTGCGGCTGTGTCAGTGTCAGGAATGTGGGGGTTCCCGGGTCTGAGTCGACCACTATAGTCTGTGACATCAGGACATCGCGGGAGATCAAGTGGCCGGCGTTCTGCACCTGGCGTAAGGCGATAGCCCATTCGGTGCTCTTGGGGCTCAGTCTCATCATGGTGATAATGGTCATTGAGGCAGCGCTGACGACTAAAGCGGCTATGGACATGGCGACCAAAAGTTCGATCAGGGTAAAGCCCTTCTCGGTTATTTTCAGTTTAATGTTTGTGCCCCACATATTAGGAAATCCTAAATCCGAATTTCTAAACTCTAAACAAATTCAAAACTTCAAGTACCAATAACCAAAACATACAAAAAGCTGTCATGGCGAGGGGCGTCAGCCCCGTGGCGATCTTGGGGTGGCTGGAAAAGGCAATGAGATTGCCACGCTTGGCTCGCAATGACAGGGAGGAAACTCGCAATGACAGGGATGGGTATGTGTTCATTGTTTCGCCTTGTAGCCAACCATGATGAATGCTGTTTCTGTGTCATGGGTAACGGTGACTGTTATCTGCTGAAGTCCATCGTCGTTGGTAGGGTCATCACCTTTGGGATTTAGGCGTATAGCGGCGATGTCGATGTCATAGCCATCGGGGATGTCGGTCAGTTTTGCGGTCTGGTAATCCGGCGGGTTATTGGCATCATCATAGGGCCATCTCTTGATAGTTTCTAGCTGTGACTTAGCCAGGCTCTCAGCCGTTACGCTTTGATGGGTGACCATTACTCCTTTGGAGGAAATGGACATACCAAGGAGGAAAACGGCGGCCACGGCAGCTAAAATACCGAGAGCTACCAGGACCTCTAGTAAAGTTAGCCCTGGCACGCCGTTCTTAGCAGAGCAAAAGCCTGGCAAGGCCACCCGCTGCTGACTTCTGGTCATCCTGCCTCCTAACCCACCAGGTTCAGGGCGCCGTAGATGGGCATGAATACAGCTAAGGCGAGAAAGCCAACCATAATCCCCATGGCTATGGTCATCACCGGCTCGATCATGCTAATCATGGTCTGGGTCCGTCTTTCGGCTTCAATTTCAAAATTTTCAGCTACTATAATCAGTGAGTCATCCAGATTACCGGTTTCCTCGCCTACCTTGGTCATTTCCACCATTAGAGGCAGGAAAATCCGTTCACTGCTCATAGGTTTAGCTAGGCCCTGGCCTCTGAGCATGCCATGTTCTACTACACCCAAAGCTCTAGCTAACACTCTATTGCTGGTGGCTGAAGTGGTTAAGGTCATAACTTCAGGCAGTGGCAAACCAGCACGAAATAGCAGTGATAGGCTGCGACAAACACGTCCTAGCTCACTTACCTGAAGTATGCGTCCGATTACGGGTATTTTCAGTAAAAGCCTGTCCCGCGTATAGCGCCCATTTGGTGTTCGAGCATATAAGAAGCCGACTATGAGCAGAGCGATGATACCCACCAGTAGAAACAGGCCGTAGCTTCCAATGAAGGTCATTCCACCTACAAGCATCTTTGTGGGCAACGGTAAATCGCCGCCTAATGTTTCAAACATGGCGATCACTGGTTTCAGGAGGAAGCCAACCAGGAGAACGCCCACGACTATAGCTAGTGCCAAGACAACTGCGGGATACATTAATGCCTGCTTTATTTTACCGGCGGACGTGGCCTGACGCTCGGCATAATCGGCCAGGCTTCTGAGCACGGTTTCGAGCGAACCGGTTTGTTCGCCAACGTTAATCAGCTTGCAATAAAGGGAAGGAAAGACATTAGGATGCTGAGCTAGAGCCATTGATAATGATTTGCCACCACGAAGGTCGTTGATTACTGTTAGAAGCACCCCCTTAAGGCTTTTGTCTGTTGTTTGAGCTTCGAGGAGTTCCAGAGCCTGGATGATGCCAACTCCTGATTCCAAAAGCAGTGCCAGTTGCCGGCAGAAGGTAACCAGCTCGGACGGCTTGACTTTTGCCTGGAAAAGTCTCAATTGCTTGGGGACAAAGGTGGAGATAGGCTTAATGCTGACCACGCGGTAGCCGATGTTAGCCAGCATGTCTACAGCTGCTCTCTCATCCGCGGCTGAGACCTTTCCCTTGACTATTTGTCTGTCCCCGGTATAGCCGAGATAGGCATAGTCCATGTTACTTCACCCTTTACATTATCTGACGAGGCTAAAAGCTCGCCACTAATTTATTAGCTATCTTCATCATATATTATCGATAGTGCAATGTCCACCGAGAGATAGCTAATTTGCCACTTTTCGGGTAGTAAATTAGTACTAGGTGGGCAGACAACAGCCTCATCCCCTTAATCCCCGTCTTTTTCCCATACCCCAGCCAGGGGTGAATCTTGTGCTGAATGCCTGCCTACTATATCCCCCTTTACATTATCTACGAGGCTAAAGGCTGGCAACTGCATGTTTAGGCCCGTCAGTATATTTAAAGGCCTTAGTCACCTATGGAATAGGCATTGCGCAGCACTTCGTAAGGCGTGGTGATACCGGCTCTAGCCTTAAGCATGCCGTCTTTGGCTAGAGTTAGCATTCCTTCTTCGATTGCCTTGGCCCGAATTTCAGCGGCGGGGGCCCCGGTAACAATTGCCCGTTTGATTTCATCGCTCACTGTCAGGATTTCGAAAATGCCTGTCCTGCCCAGATAGCCGGTGTAAGTGCACATTTTGCAGCCAGCGCCAGAAGCAAATTCGCTGCGTTCCTCACCTGTTTCGCGGTGATAAGCTGCTTGCTCCACTATAGGCACGTTGGTCTTGCGGGCGCAATTAGGACAAACACGCCGAACCATTCTTTGTGCCACAATGCAGATGACTGCTGAGCATATCAGGAAGGGTTCAACACCAAGGTCAATAAGTCGAAAGAGGACGCCTACAGTGTCGTTAGCGTGAACTGAAGATAGCACTAGATGCCCGGTGAGAGCAGATTGAGTGGCTATATCAGCCGTCTCGCTATCCCGGATTTCACCGACTAGGATAACGTCAGGGTCAAGGCGGACGATAGCCCGCAGCCCACTGGCAAAGGTTACACCGGCCTTGGGATTTATTTGTATTTGGTTTACGCCTCGGAAACGGTACTCCACAGGGTCTTCAATGGTGATGATATTGCGGCCCACCTTATCCAAGGAGTTGACTGCGGCGTAAAGGGTGGTGGTTTTGCCGGCACCGGTAGGGCCGCTGAGTAAGACCATGCCATAAGGTGCCATGAGCATGCGCTCGAATCTTTCCTGGCTCTCAGGCAGGAAACCGAGCTGAGATAAAGACATGACTGCCATTGATTTGTCCAGAAGGCGAAGCACCGCCGTTTCACCGTGTACAGTGCTGATAGTGGCTACCCGGATATCAATATCTCTTCCTGTGGTGACAACTGAGAACTGGCCATCCTGGGGACGGCGTGGGTCAGCGATATTCATACCGGCGAGGATCTTAATACGGGAAATAAGTGGACCATGAGCGCCAACGGGCAAGGAGGTAACCTCATGAAGAATGCCATCAATGCGATAGCGGACACGGAGCCTGTCTATTTCAGGCTCGATATGGATGTCAGAAGATCGGGACTTCACGCCCTCTTCGACCAGCAGACTTAGAGCCTTGGCTACCGGGGAATCGTCAGCTACTACTTCGGCGGACCTATCTATAGGTATTACTTCGATGGATGGTGCCACCATGCCGAACTGTTTGGCTATTTCGCTAAAGGCTTTGTAGTTGAAATCAATGGCCTCCTGTATATCTATAGGTGTGGCTAACACCGCCTCAATTCTTCTCTTGGTCTTAGCGGCTAGGGCTTGTATAGCTAAAACATCGTCAGGGTTGGCCATGGCCACACGTAAGGTGTTGTCATCAACTGCGAGTGGTACTACATTATACTTTCTAGCCAGTTTTTCAGGGATTAAATTAAGTGCTTCTGGCGTTGGAGCTTGCGTCAGTACATTAAGTCGGGCGACGCCGGAAGGTGGTCCGGTAACCACTGGTTCAATGGGTATTGGTTTGGTCACTGGGGCCGGTGCTGGTTCGGTTACTTTGACTGTCGTCGGTTCTGTGCTTGACTGTGCAGGTGCGTTTTTGGCCATGTGGGGTTCATGGGTTGGTTTCTGTGGAGTTGCTTTGGCAACTTCGAAGACTGTTATCTGCTGTCTTTCAGCTAATTGCTTGGCTTCATGGCTGAGCTTAGGTGATGCCACGAGCACGCTGCGGATGATGCCAGTGTCCTGAGCTCTAGCGTCAAGCAAAGACACAGGCTCCATGTCTACCTCATCGTTTGCAGACAGGAAATCTATGCTCACTGGATGTGTGATAAGGCCATCGTCAATGTAAGCCAATACATCAAAGGTATGCTCAATTCCTGATATACCTTTTACTTTGGCGTTTTCCTCGAGTCTATAACCATGCTCAGTTAAAGATTTAAGGAGTTGGGCTCTGCTGCTGAATTCAACTGGCTTATGGTGTTTAGCTGATTGTGGTGGCGCTGTATTCAGGAAAGCGTCCAATCTATTGTTGTCAAAGACCTTTATCCGCTGTTGCTGGGCGAAATTGACGGCCATGGCGCCGAGTTTGGGTATAGCAATGAAGATTTTGTCAGGGATGTTGACATCATTAGCCTTTTCATCGAAATTGAATATAGCACCTAAGCCCACCTCTTCACGCTGGCTGACAGATAAGCCAATGACAATATCATAGCTGAAAAAGCCAGCGTCCTTATGAGCCAGCATGGCAAAGGTATGCTCAGTTCCCGAGCTCCCTTTGATTTTGGCATCTGTGGTTATTTCGTAACCATAGTGCTTCAAGTGTTGTGCTAGCTGGCTCTCAAGTGCCTGCTCAGAATCCGCCTTTGCCATCTTTAATTTCGCCTCATCTTGAGTACAAGGGAATTTCAGACATGTAACCCCATGAACCCCAAGGTATGGGTTTCACAGGGTTTATCTTTTTGGTGACTATTTGGTTTCAGGGCACGGTTGTTCCCAAGCCATCCCTTCGGGGTAATGGCTCCACGCCTGGTAGAGCCTGCTCCAGTCTGGGGGCATAGTTATTGCTGGCCATGCGTGTCATACCCAGGGGAACAGTCTTTGGGGCATTCACTACCATGAAGCAGGCACCATCGGCTATCGGCTTAATCACCTGATAGCTGAAGGCGGTAGTGAATATGATATCATCGAGCTTGCCAAATCCGGAAGTCGACTGTTTGAATGCATCAATTGCCATATGAATCGTTTGGATGAATTGGCCATACGTTTCAGGAGGAATTTTATTCTCGGGTGACTCCCAGGATGAAAGCACCATCCCATCATTATCTGCTACCATCATCACCCAGGTTCCGGCCAGTCCACTTGCCATCTGGGACAATATTTCCTTCATCCTAATATCTGGCATTAGACTTTACCTCTTAGTTCCAGTGTAAGCAAGTCAAAGTACGTTTGTCAAGCTCATCAATGAATTCTGCATAGCACTTTAGTACTATATGGCACTTTTGTAAGGAATCATGAGCGGCGAATTAGTGCTGTAAATGTGGGATAGCGAAAAGATGATAATGCCAATAGTCAATAAGAGAAAATACTGAGAAAGGACAAAATACACGAGGTACTTCTGGCTCAACCCGACCGATGCCTAGGCTTGTTTTGCTGCTGTTTTGTCTGGTTTCAGGGCACGATTGTTCCCAGGCCATCACTTCGTGGCGATGGTGCGTGGCCCGGTAGAGCCTGTTCCACTCTAGGAGCATAAATGTTGCACTGCGTACGTATTTCACCCAGAGGCATGTTCCTTGGGGCACTTACTACTATAAAGCAAGTTGCGTCAGCTATCGGTTTAATCAACTGATAAATAAGGGTGGTGCTGAATATTATATCATCGAACCTGGTGAAACCGACAGGTGACTGTTTGAATACATTCATTGTGGCGTTAAATATTTGGATGAACCCGCCCAGTCCTTCAGGGGAAACTTTATTATCGGGCGACTGCCAAGATGCAAGCACCATGCCATCGGTATCTACCACTGTTATCATCCAGATTCCCCCCAGTCCCCTTGATGTCAGTACCCTTGCCATTTCGGACAATATGTCTTTCATGTTGGCATCTGGCACTACGGGTTACCTCCGTTCTGTCTGTTTCTGATGTTGGATTTTTCTCAGGCGTTACGTGAACTGACTGTCAACTGTTTGCTCGGAATCCGCCTTCGCCGTTCTTGTTTCGCCTCATTTTGAGCACAAGACTATTTCAGGACGCATACTATATAAACCCTGATGTATAGGTTGCACAGATTTTGTCTTGTTGCTGCTTGTTTGGCTTCAGGGCACTACTGTTCCTAAGCCATCGCTTCGGGGCAACGGTTCCCGGCCTGGTAGAGCCTGCTCCAACCTAGGAGCAAAATTGGTGCACGCCATGCGTATCATACCTAGAGGCACGCTCCTGGGGGCACTCACAAATAGAAAGCAAGCCCCCTCAGCTATTGGCTTAGCCAGCATATAGCTGAATTGCGTGGTGTATGTGACATCATCGAGCTTGGTGAATCCGACAGTCGACGCCTTGAATGCATTGATAGACGCGTTAATTATTTGAATGAACCCACCGAAGGCTTCAGGGGAAACTCTATTTTCGGGTGACTCCCAGGATGAAAGCACCATGCCATCGCTGTCGGCTACCATTACCACCCAGGTTCCTCCCAGCCCCCTTGCCATTTCGGACACTAAGTCCTTCAATGAAGTACCTGCCACTACGACTTATCTCCTTTCTCTCTATTCCTGATGTGGGAAAAGAGTCTATGGTCAATGTCTTGCTTTTTATTAGGTTCTATGTGGTTCCCTATTTCCTCACCTCCTTATTGTGCCGGAAGTCTTGCGTTGCTGATAAGAGCCTATATCAGATAGTCTCCGACACCTACGGCTCCTCTTTCACCTCTTATGCGAACTCGATATTTTCAGCCATCCTCTCTTTATGGAACGCAATTATATTACTTGACTCAAGTGTAAGCATGTCGCCGTACATTTGTCAAGTTCACCGATACGTGCCATATAGGACTTTAGTACTATATGGCAATTTTGTAGCAATCGTGAGCGGTGAATTAGCGCTATGAAAGTCAGATAGTTAAACAGGCAACGATATTATAAAGATGGCATAGAGTTGCGCTATTTATACTGGCGAAGGTCTTGATTTGGAAAATGAGCGGGCCACGAGCACTGGTTGATATAGGCATATTCTATGCTAGTTTGGCTGGGTTGTTAACTTCAATAACTTTGATTCTTTGATATTGGGCAAACTGTTTGGCTGCATGGCTGAGCTTGGGGCAGGCGAGCAAAAGTTTATCGTGGATGCCTACATCGTAGGCTTTGGTATCAAATGAAGACGCGGCATCAAAGCTGACCTCATCTTTGGCTACTAGAATACTTATGCCTAAGGTGTGGTTTATGATGCCATCGTTGTGGAAAGCCAGCATATCAAAGGTATGCTCGATTCCAGACCTGCCTAAAATCTTGGCTTTTTCCTCGAATTTGTAGCCGGAGTTTTTTAAGTGTTGTAAAAGCTGGGCTCTGGTTTCGAAGATGAAAGGCTTGCCGCTTGATTTCTTTTGGGTTGATGTGGGAGGCGAATCAAGGAGGGTTTCCAGGTCTTTTTCCTCAATGACTTTAATCCTTTGCTGCCGGGCAAATTGTCCAGCTTCAGAGCTGAGTTTGGGCATAACCAGCAAAACCTTGTCGTGTATACCCAAATCATATACCTTGTTATCGAAAGCGAAAACCTCAGCTAAGCTTACTTCCTGTCCCTGGCTATCAACTAGTATGCCGATGCCGAGCGTGTAAGTTATTAAACCATCGTTTCGTTGTGCCAGGATGTCTATTAAATGTTTAGCTCCTGATTTAGTTGTACCGTTGACCTGGGCACTTTCAACCACCTCATAGCCCTGGTTCTTAAGAAAGTCTACGAATAGTGGTCTTTCGCTAAGCTCAAATACAAGCCGGCGTTTCATCTTCTCATTGAGGCGATAGGAATAGAGGTTGGTCTCTTTTGCCTCATCCCCAGAGAAGAAGAATGAGCATTGGAGGCACTCCCAGCTGGGTGTAGCTTCTTTTGATATACCACCGCATTCACGGCATTTGTAATTGATGCCTAGACTCTGATAGTCAGTGCCGAGGAATCTAAGTTCCAGTTTGCATTTAGGGCAGATGTATTTACCACTATCCACATAGTCATCTTCTAGGCTGTTGTTGCAGCAGGTGAAGTGTTCCAGGACTCGTCCCTTGGCTATGTTTCCGGAGCCACACTTGGGACACCCAAGCACGGGTTTCAAACTCGGAGACTGGCACCGGGGACAAAAGGAAATATTTTGATGGGACTGCCTCTCAAGAATAGCTTCATTAGCCAGGAATTCTAAAGTTGTTACAGCTTCCCGAGTTGTCGACCCTAGGAGGCTTTCTGCTTGGGGGTAGGCGAAACCGTCCTTGGTGGCTAAGTTAATGGTCGGACTAATCTCGCTGATATTGCCTACCAGAATCTCTTTGACCAACTCCATGGCCTTAGAGCCCTGTTTTGTTATTCCGATTACGTCAATGACCTCGACCATTGCCTTCTCCTGCTATTTGATTCCGATTGAAACAGTTTAAACCAAATGTTGGCAAGTTGCAATATATCCACCTAGCTTCAGACGGACCTTTAGTCGCATCGGAGGTAGTACATTAGTCCTAGGGGGTATGGGCAAAAATCTAAAATCAAAATGACAGATGAAAATGCAAAAATTATTTCCCTTGGCTGTCATTGCGAGCGAAGCGTGGCAATCTTTGCCTGTCACCGACGTTGGCTTTGTGCCGAGATCGCCACGGGGCTGACGCCCCTCGCGATGACAGTCAAACGGTGTTTCGGTCATTGGAATTTGGTGCTTAGGATTTAGGATTGAAATTCATCCTCACCCTGACCCTCTCCTGTCAAGGGAGAGGGAGGTACTTTTATTTGACAAAGGCAGGGCGTTAGGATACAATTGTAGTTGTTTAAAGCAACAACAATGATTGATTTACAGAATTATGTGAATGTACGTGAAGCAGCCCGGCAGATAGGCATACATGAGGAATCATTGCGGCGGCTTCTCAGGCTGGGTAGTCCGCCTGGGATGAAAATAGGTGGTCAGTGGTTCATTCGTAAAGAGCAGTTGGCTCTATTCACAACTACCTATGATGCCAAGACTGGTAAGAGAAGGCACCTTATCTAAGGGTTTGTTCTTTATAGTGGTGTATTTATGCGAAAATCAAAGAACATCGCTAGCCTGAGTATATTGCTAATTGCAGCGTTGCTCTTAAGCTTAATGCCTTTGGTTAGTGTTAAGCTGGTTTCGGCTGTTGAGCCTAGTATACTGAGTTGGTCTATCGTTGATACACCAAGGCCAGGCTTAGACAATAACGTCATAGCTAGCCCTTCGGAGATAAATGTCATCGCCATCGGTTCTGATGACAGGACCTTTTATGCGGTGGATATACCTGGCGATCCACCAGGAGGCACATATCCCGATGGCAAACTCCGTAAGTCGACCGATGGTGGCGTTACCTGGCTAGATGACTTAACCCGTTATCTAACTGCAGCTGGTGCCAATTTGCCTGTGTGGAATATTGCTGTAGCACCGGATGATGTGAACTTTTTGGTTGCTGTTACTGATGTACCAGGGGGTCCTCTTGGGCCACAGAGGGTGTTTGTCTCCAAGAATGGAGGGGCTACCTGGGATATGGCTATCACCGGGCTTGCTCTGGGTGTCGGCGAGTATATTAGCTGTGTTGATATTTCCATGGACTACGGCGGCCAGCGTGATATTGCCATCGGTACTCGTGATGGCACTGGTGCTGCCAATGGCAGGGTGTGGGTGATGAAGGTGGCAGTGGGGGTCCCTAGTTGGGTGGACCAGAATTTGCCGCCGTCTGATGTGGTGGCGCTGAAGTTCTCGCCTACCTATGTTGGTGATAGCAGCCTGGTGGTTGTCTCATCGACGGCTGCTGGCACCCATCTCAATCTGGGCATTCATGATACAGTTGGCAACACTACGACTTGGAATACCACTGTTGGTTATCCGGCTGGTGGTTTGCTGATTACTGTCACCAATGCTGGGCAAGTTATAACCGGTGACTTGGAGTTGCCATCCGATTTCTCAGGGCAAACTCCTAGTCTGCGCCGCTATTATGTGAGCCTTGACGCCTTTAATATTACTTACATTGGCGACATTTATCGGATTGACGATACCGTTGTTTCCTCGGTAAGAGATCCGAACACGGGCAGGATTTCCAGCATTGCCTATCGCGGTACCTATGGCGAGGGTGTGCTTCTGGCGGGCGAAGTTGCCCAATCTACCATCTCCCCTGGCAAAGTCCGTATCTGGCGAACCTCGAACCCCAACGCTACTGTGGGTATGCCAACCTGGTACCAGTCAAATGACCTTAAGTCGCCGACTGGCGGTGCTAATTCCAACTTTGCCAATGCCCAATTAGCCTGGAGTCCTGATGGCACAAGGGCGTACTGCGGCACCAGCTCGGCAAATCCGACGGCAGGGGGTACTGCTTGGGCCGTAACCCAGTGGCCGCGGGCATGGTTAAATAGTGTTGCGCTTGATGAATCTGCATTCTCAGTCAGCCCTTATGCGCCCGCTTATGGACAGCTCCTCAGTCTGTTTGATATGACGGTAGATACCGACATCGGCAATATCTGGAACCAGCTCAGCCTTATAGATACCCAACTCAGCCTGCCTATTCCTTTTAACACCTCTTTCTTTTCCGATGTTGCCGTGCTAGAAGTTCCCGTGGTTACTGAGGAGGGAATTGCTGAAGATTACAATGTACTATATCTGGCTTCCATAAATCCTGATGTGGGTGGCTGGTTTGATAGTATCTGGCGGAGCACCAGTGACCCGCTGGGCAGAACCTGGGAGCGGATACTGTGCATCAACACTACAAATAATGACCTGATTCTTCGTGTTAAATCAACGGCTTATGATGAAGAAGTTAGGAGCAGGGTCATTGTCGGTGCCGACGTTGGCACTGACTGGGTGGTTTCTTCTGAGGACGAGAGGCAAGCATGGCTTGTCAGCCATTTAACAAACGTGACTGACTTGGCACTGGCTAGCGATGAATTTATGTACATCCTGAACAACGCGGTGGTTTACCGGTACAATTGGATAGGTAATAGCTGGTCAAAAACGCATGATGTGGATACCTTTATGGGTTCTGGGCATACCATCGCCGTGCCGCTGAAGAATCCTGCGAATGTCGGTGTAGGAACCGCAGACTGGGTGATAGTGGGTGAGGCTGGTCCACCTGCTGGCTCTGGCAGGGTGGCTTATGCCGATTTCTCCGCGCTGGCGTTGGTGAAGTTTGAACCGCCATTGGACAAGCGGGTTGATGTGCCTATAGTCGGAAATGCCCATGTCATTGCAGATGACAGGTTTGAGCAGAACAAGATTGTGTATACTGCTACCCATGACATCACAGGTAACAGCGGCAAAATCTATCGATGGACAATTGATGAAAGCACCGACTGGGATGTGCTGGGGCCGCCAAATAGCGCTTTCTACGGGCTGGCCATGCGGAACGGTGTCCTTTATGGCGCATGGAATATTCCCACGGCTCCCCCACCGACTCCTAGTCCTCCTGGCGTTGACCGTACTCTCTTCTCTAGAGCTCATGTGCCGCCGCTTCTGGAATGGGATTACCTGACTGCGGGTCTGCCCCCACCACCAAATAGCGTTCTTTTCACTCGTGAACCCAGTGCCCTCAAAGTCTCGAGCAATGACTATAACGGCCTATGGGCAATCGATGACACTCAATACGACTGGACGAGTAGAGCAGGTTGCCTGTGGACATATGTTGATATGGTAGCTGTGCTTGGTCCTTGGACAACCACGCCACCGAGCGGTGACTTTATTCCTGTTGACCCGGTGAGCGGTCGTGCCAATGAGGTAAACTTTGGGTGGCGGCAGCTCAGCTACGCCTCGGTATATGAGCTGCAGCTAGCCAAAGACAGCGATTTCAACATGGTAGTGCTGCTAAATGACGATATCATTCCGGCTGACCAGTTGGCGCCGGCATGCTACTTTTCGGCTGGTGGATTAGTTCCACTAGCAGCGTCAGCCTCTAGCATCGCCAGTTGGGGCAATCTCGAGAGTGGACATACCTACTACTGGAGGGTGAGAGCCAGAGCTGCCGCTACTGGTGAGATTGTCCGTAGTCCGTGGTCAGCAACAATGTATTTCACGGTAATGGCTGGCCTGCCGGTAAGGACGAAATATCCGACGCTTACATTGTTTAGCCCGCCTTATGGTGTAAGAGGTGCTCCTCGTTCTCCAGGTTTCTCTTGGTCTTCAATGCCAGGGACCACAAAGTATGAATTCGTGCTGGCTAAGGATGCTGCGATGACACAGGTGGTTGTTAAAGATACCGTGTCGACAACGTCTTATGATTATGGTGACAAACTCGACTGGAATACCACCTATTTTTGGCAGGTGAAGGCAATGGAACCTGCGGTCAGCGATGCGAGCCCAATAGGCATCTTCACGGTGATAGCTGAAGAGAAGCCTGCAGAAACAGGACCGACAAAACCATTGCCGGTTCCTTCCTGGGTTTGGGCAGTGATTGCGGTATGTTTTGCCCTGGTTGCTGCCATCATTGCATTTGCGATGGTAAGGCCTCGCTATGCCATCAGGCCAAGTGCTACAAGTGCTACTGCTGATGGTAAACTGGAGCCCATTGTTGGCAAGCAGCAGAATCCTATTGCCAGGTTAATCGGGCGGTGGCGGTACTTGAGAAAGCGTTGAGGTGGCAACTTTGGCGGTAACCTGGAGTGGGTGCAATAATAAGTTGTGTTTTTACATTCCTATAGTTGCGGAGCGTTAATCTCACAACTACATTAGAAAACGAGGTGGGGCTTTAGGGTGGACAAGTAATTACCGCTAATGTAAGATTGTAGTTGGATAAGCGAAGCAAATTATATCTTGCCTGGGATATCCGGAAGTAGCGAATCTTGATTTAGAAAAGTTGAAGGAGGTACTGCTGTGAAGTTGAACATGAGCTATCGCGCAATAGTCTTATTAATACTTGTTGTTTTTGTGGGTTGTATTCCCCCGCAACCGGCACCGGCGGTTACATTAGAGACACCAGCAGATAGCAGCATAGTTCCTTCCTTGACGCCTATGCTAGCGTGGAGCTGTACTGGGACTGCCAGTTCATATCACTTGCAGGTTGCAACTGATAGTAACTTTCAGGGCATAGTTATTGACGTAACACGTCTGACAGAGCTAAGCTATGCCGTACCTTCGGGCAATTTAGTTTATGACCAGACCTATTATTGGCGGGTCAGTGCCAGCAGGGATAGTCAAACCTCAGGCTGGTCTCCATTCTGGTCCTTCAAGACCCGAGCTACTGTGGGCGGCGTAGCGGTAAATGCTTTGGTTGATGGTTCACCCTGGTCAGGGACAGTCAACTATGGTATAAGCGGACAAAAGGCATTTTCTGGCTTCTCTGTGCCCCAGACTTTTGGTGAGTCACCTGCCGGGACTTATACTTTGACCTATAATTATGGCGGTCCTCCTGGGGCAACGTTAGTCAGCATCACGCCATCGCCGACACAGACCGTCTCATCCGGTGGTGCTGTTACCTTCACTTTAAACTTTCATAAGGACCTCGCTGGCACCATAATCGTCAATGCTGTGATGGACGGTGTGGCTTGGTCTGGACCAGTTAACTACACCATAACTGGGCCGATTGTAGATTCTAGCTCTTCTGTGTCCCAGGGCTTCAGCAACCAACCTGCCGGTACTTACACTTTGACCTATAATTATGGTGGTCCCACTGGTGCAACGTTAATCAGTATTACACCATCACCGGTTCAGCCTTTGGCTACTGGTGGTGCCATAACCTTCACCTTGAACTTCCACAGACAGCAAGTGGCTGGGGTTGTAATGGTAAATGCCACGCTTGATGGTGCACCATGGCGAACAGCTATTGGTTCAGGACCAATAAACTATTCCATAACCGGGTCAAAGTCAGATGCTAGTTCCACCATGCCTGATACCTTTGCCAATTGCCCTCCTGGACTCTATACACTCGTTTATAACTCTGGTGGCCCAATAGGAGCGACTTTAGCCAGCATTACACCTTCTCCATCACAGAACCTGCCTTCTGGCGGTACCATAGTCTTCACCATGAATTTCTATGGACAGGCTAAGGGTATTGTAACAGTTGTGGCGGCTATTGATGGTGAGCCATGGTCAGGGTCTGTCAGTTATACTGTAGTCGGACCATATGTGGATTCTAGCTATTCGGTACCTGAGACTTTTAGCAATTGTCCTCAAGGAATTTATACTGTGAGCTATACTTCAGGCGGCCCGCCGTCGACGGTGTTAGACGGAATCACACCAGTACCAACGCAGAGTTTACCGCCAGGTGGTTCCTTGACTTTCACTTTGAATTTTCGTTTTGTAGGTGTACCAGAACCGCCGTTGCTAGGCGAGTAGCCTTGGGTTGGCATCGGAGGGTATGGAAGGCTAATTAAATATATAACAGCTCATTCCAAAAGGTCACTGAATAGCCACTTTTTATCAACTTGGTAGCCCACATTGGAAGGATTCCGAACTCTTATTTGGGAAGAAACAACTCGTTCCAGCCTTGCAGCAGTTGCTTTTAACGTATATGTCGGATTCGTTACCACAGTGCTAAACACGGCAATATTGTCTTGTGGTTCGTAGCTAGTTCGTAGCTGGTGGGCTGGTAGTTCGGCGTCTAGCTAATAAACCCAAATACAGAAAGTTTCTAATTTTCCTTTCCGCTTCTTGGCTCTGTGAATCTGAGGAATCTGAAGCCTGCGTCGAAGTACTTTCGACGTCTTAAATGACCGTACTTGCTGTCCCATTGTCCAGATTGTAAGTCGTGTTGAAGTCGTTTCAATCCGCGTTCGACGGCGGCGGGAGAGGCCAAGGCAAAACCTGATGTGTTCTGCCTCATTTGAGCATCAAAATACATTTCCGGCTTTGCCCACGCTGAACACATATTCCTGTCGGCCAAATCCGGTGGTAGAGGGAACTTCTTGATTAGTGTTTGCCATTTACCGGTCCCAGAAATAATACCAGCGACTTCATCGATTGGTGGGAACACCTTAAAAACATGCTGGGCAATTTCTGGAAAGTAATCATCAAACCAGAATTGCTCGCTTTTTCGAGGGTCCATGGTAAATATCACAATAGGCCCGTTAGGGCAAATGCGATACATTTCCCTTGCGGCACGTGGAATATCGGGGAAATGATGAAGAGCCAGGATTATGATAATTCCATCTACTGAATTGTTCTTAAGTGGGATTGCTTCCGCTGAACCGGACAGCCAGTGTACTCGCGGGTTGGGAATTGCTTGCCTACGCATTTTCCCCGATGGTTCGACAGCTTCGAGTTTGTAGCCAAGGTCTGCGAGGGCATTGCTGTAGTTTCCCGTCCCTGCACCGACATCGGCGATTGCTGAGCCTAATGGAAGCTCAAGCAACTCTTTGATGACCGCTAGAACGCGATGATCAGCAGTCCGGTTTTGGTTATAGTTTCTACCGATTGAGTCGTAAGTAGTCGAGTTCACATCTTCCTCCTCAAGTACTGCTGGTACCTAAAGAGCACTACTCAATCCCTTTAGTCCTGCTAACAGAGTCTACCATCCGCTGGTGTAGGGTTCAAAATCGCTAGGGCAAACTAGTCCCCGTCATATTAAGTCTTCTCCGCCGAGTGGTGAAATTCTCCTAGGACAAGAGAGTTTTTCACATTCTTATTTCTTCGCTCTGTCTCTGGACGGGGTGATAATTTAGCTAGTTCTTGAAATTTTACCTTATGGCTTCTTGTTGAACGGAGCTAGATTGCACAACATTCAGAATTATTTAGCACAGCTGAAAACGCTGTCAATTTGAGTGGTGAGTAGTAGTTACAAACGATTTGTAAACTTTTGCAAGCAGTTGGTAGCGCATACCGGATTCGAACCGGTGATCTCCGCCTTGAGAGGGCGGCGTCCTAAACCCCTAGACGAATGCGCCGTATAACCCTGATTTATTAGCTTGGCTGGGGATCCAGGATTCGAACCTGGCCTTACGGATCCAGAGTCCGCTGTCCTACCGCTAGACGAATCCCCAAACCTGTTTGGGATTATAGCAAAGGGTTGCCAGCAAGACAAGCTGACTGCTATACTCAGCTAAAAGGTGTTGAGCGACTTTGTTTGATTGGCAGGCTCTGCAACAGGATATCGGGATGACCTTTCGGGATACATCTCTACTTCAACAGGCTTTTGTCCATTCCTCTTATATCAATGAAAATCCAGGTTTTCATCTCCCCGACAACGAGCGCCTTGAGTTCCTCGGCGATGCTCTATTGAGCTTCATTGTTGCGGAGAAGCTATATCACGAGTTTCCACATTTTGGCGAAGGTGAACTGACTGAAATACGCATTTTGTTGATTCGGCAGGAGACTTTGGCTCAGCTTGCTTTAACGCTTAACCTTGGTGATTACCTCCATCTAGGAAAAGGGGAAGAAGCAACAGGTGGGCGAGAAAGGCAAACCAACCTCGCCGATGCCTTTGAAGCCTTGATTGGCGCTATATTTCTCGACCAGGGGCTGGATACTGCTAGGGATTTCGTTGTGGGTAAGCTTGGTAGTCATCTTGAACGGGTAAGGGCCGAGGGAATAGGTCGAAACTACAAAGCTCTGTTACAGGAGTTCACGCAAGCTAAATTTAAGCAGCTTCCGACTTATCGAATTGTGGAGGCTTCGGGCCCAGACCATGATAAAGGCTTCATTGTTGAGGTGGTGCTTGGGGATAGAGTGTTGGCGGCAGGCTCAGGGAAAAGCAAAAGAGCTGCTGAGATGGAAGCTGCGCGTCTAGCCTGGGGGCAATTAGCGACTGACTGAGTCCTTCAAATTCGTGTAAAGCGCCGCATTATAGTGCCGGCTGCAATACTATAATTTCAGTCGCCTCTGGCAGCTCGCCTACCTTAAATTCTATCTCGCTGGAATTAAGCTTCTTTACGTTTTTCTTATCAGCCAGAAAGTCCTCAATTGTGTTTAGCGGCCAGTCACATTTAGGTGTCTTGCAGTGCATGGGTATGACGACCTTGGACTTCAGGTCATCACTCACTGTGCTTGCCATCTTGGCATCAATGGTGAAAACACCGCCAATTGGGATGAACAATATGTCTACATCACCGATCTCATCGATTTGTTCCTTGCTGAGTCTATGTCCTAGGTCACCTAGATGGCAGAGTTTTATCCCATCCACGGAAAAGCAGAATATCGTGTTGCCCCCACGTTCTTTTCCTTGGGATTCGTCGTGGTGGCTAGCGATATTCTTGAATTGAATTCCTTTGACATTCTTTACTCCGCTCCCTGTGATGACTTCGGGTTTGCCTGGCACCGATGAGATGTTGTTGTGGTCAAAGTGGTCATGACTCATTGTAACAATGTCGGCAGTTTCGCTGACCGGAGCATAACTGAGTCCACTACCTTGAGGATAAGGGTCGGTAATAATCTTGAGGCCAGTCTCAGAGCTAATCAGGAAAGAAGCATGTCCAAGCCATTTTACCTTCACAGTACACCTCCTTGTACTTGATTCAAAAACCAATATGTAGGTAGATATTCGAGTTTACTTATTTCTATTCTATTTTGCCGAAGCCAGTGCAAAATTGACCAGTGTTCGCACGCCGACACCCGTGGCTCCTTTTACCAAATAGCCCCGTTCTTTATCGGTCATGTAAGTACCCGCAATATCGATATGTACCCAAGGTGTGTCACCGACGAATTCAGCTAGAAATTGGGCTGCAGTAATGGCGCCTCCCCATCGGCCGCCGCTATTTTTGATATCAGCTACATCGCTTTTGTTCTGCTCCTTGTATTCTTCATACATTGGCATTTGCCACAGACGTTCTCCGGCTTCAGTCCCGGCCTTAACTACCTTGTCTATAAGCTCCTGGGAATTGCCGAATATTCCGCTACAAACATCTCCCAGGGCTACATGGCAGGCGCCGGTCAGCGTGGCTACATCGACCAAAGACGAAAACTTTTTTTTCACAGCATAGCCCAGTGCATCGGCCAAAATTAGCCTTCCTTCAGCATCGGTGTTCACCACCTCTATAGTCTTGCCGTTTATGGCTTTCAAAATGTCTCCCGGCTTTAGAGCATTACCACCCGGAAGGTTTTCGGTAGCTGGAATAATTGCAGTGACATTGACCTTTGGCCTCAGTTGTGCGATGGCACTAACGGATGCCATAGCAGCAGCTGCTCCAGCCATATCGCCTTTCATCTCCCACATACTCTCGGATGGCTTGATAGATATACCCCCAGAATCGAAGGTTATACCTTTACCAACAAAGCCCAAGGTATCAGAGGACGTCTTATTACCTCTGTAACTTAATATTATCAGCTTTGGCGGCTGGAGGCTTCCTCGAGCTACTCCCAAAAGTGACCCCATTCCTTCTTTTTCCATCTGTTCGCGGTCTAATATAGTTAACTCAAGGCCATAGGCTTTCGCCAATTTTTTTGCCACCTTTGCCATATCGCTCGGTGTCATGTAATTGGCCGGCTCATTTATCAGATCTCGAGCCAAATTGGTAGCTTCCGCAATCATCCTTCCCTTTTTGCAGCCCTGTTCCAGGGCTGGTAATTTGGTCGCATCTCTTTCTACAATTAGAAGTTCTGCTACATTTTGATTTTCAGGCTCTTTAGTTATGTGCTCGCGGAATCTGTATAGTCCGAGGAGACTACCCTCGGTTATGGCTTGAGAGCTTGCCTCAGTCTTGCTTCCACCCGCGCCAGCACCGTGGACGACGGTGGCTATTCGTCGGCAATTTAGTCTTCTTAAAGAGCGGCAGAATTCCGCAGCTAAAGCACGAATCTTATCGAGTGACAACTCGGACTGTTTGCCCAGTCCAATAACAGCCACAATTCGCGCTGGAATCTTGCCGAGGCTGTGGATAATGCTGATTTCAGTAAGTTTTCCCTTGATCTCACCTTGCTCAATAAGTTTAGTGATAGCCCCATCCAGAGCCTTATCCACAGCACTTGTTGCCCCCCCAGGATGTTCTACGCCTTCAAAAAGATTTACCACAATGGCATCAGCTTCAACACTTGTGATATCGCCGGTGATTACCTTTACTTCCAACTTTGCCTCCTGAGTATTCAAAACTCTGCTTAATTCTGGACTTTTAGACTTTCACGGGCTCGGCTGCCATCTATTTTATCCCATCCTACCGTTGAAAGGAATACCTGCCTTTGATTCATCCGTCTCTGCGATTTCAACGATTTATCGTGTGTATTATTTTGTCAATCACAGGGGTGATATCCCGTGAGGTATCAACTGCAAAGTGGTTGCGCAGTATTTTTTCCGTTCTCAACTTCATCCTCCTGTATACCTCCCAGTCAGCGTCGGATTTATCCTCTGGAATAGCTCCGTTTTTTCGTGCTTGGAGACGCTGGTAGGCTACCGCTGGCGGCGCTTCAACACGTATCAAAACCAGCCTAGCTCTAGTTCTGTCACCAATGCGATAAAGATGCTCGCGGTCGCGTTCCGATAGGTTGGTAGCATCGAAGATGACAGGTATCCCATTTTTTAGCAGCCATTCGATAAGGCTATGACATACAGCGAAGAGGCGAGCACTTTCGGCAATGCTGTAATCAGGAGAGGGGAATAAAGCTTTACGTATTGCATCGCTCTCGAGGATACAGAAAGGTTGTTTCTCAGCCAGTTTGCGGCAGAAGAAGGTTTTGCCTGTTCCCGGTAAACCGCTAACAACTACGAAACCAGGATTAGTCACCGCTTCGGGAAGCTGACCTAAACTTTCTATGAGTTTTGCCAAATCCTGGTTAAGTTGGTTTTGCTCCATGTAGCTTCAGGAATTATATGATATTTCTTGAATTCGTGCTATTGTGTGGTTCTCTTAGTTTCCAATCAATCTTTATACCTGCTTGTATTGGAAATGCCGAGCAAGAGAGAGCTATAATTGCCTGTGTACCCATGCAGGCAAACCGCTTAGGTTCACGAAACTGTTTGGTTTAAGTGGAGATTAGCTATGAGAACAATGAAAAGCATTAAAAAAGAGGAAATACGAGACCTACTTGGTAAGGGATGGCTGACACACGATGGAATGTGGTTCTATCAAACCGCAAAAGAATTCGGCATTGACAAAGCCAATGAACTAAATCGGGCTGCTATAAAATCTATGTCTGTGTTTGAAGTGGAAAGGCTGATAAAAATTCTAGGGATAGAGCAACCGGTAAAAAACCTGGACGAAATCAAGAAGTTGATGCTTAACGGCATGGAAATGACCTTGCCGGTTTCAGTTTTCAGTAAATTTAGTTTAACTGTCCATCCGAGAAGTGTCTTACGGTGGGAGTGGGAAAACGAAGAGTGTTTTGCCTACAAAGGCATGAAGCGAATGGAACTTTTAGATGGCTATGAGTGTGGTGTAATTTATAGAATTGAATGCTGGTTTGAGCATTTGGGAATTAAATTCAACACTTATCCGACGATTTGGAAGTGTATGATGCACGAAAAGGGTTATTGTCGCGGAGCGTTCGAGTTCCTTTTCAGCGACTAGATGTATATGCATTGAGGATGTGCGTTTGATGAGGAACCCCATCACCACACATAATACTTCTGGCTCTCTCATCGTCCTGGCGATTGCTGTTCTGCTTAGACCTTGTTGACTTGGGAGTGTGTCTGTTCTAAAATATATGTTACGGAAGTATAATATGTTTTCGTAACGAAATGCATAGCGGGCATGGAATCTCCTTAAGAGATGTAAGAATCGCGGCGTACACATCCGTGTTAAGCGTATGCCAAGATGGCTATTCCGTGAGCGGGACCCCGGTACCAGGCTTTGACAGCAGTGAGGTTCTCGCCAGGGTAAATGAGTGTCACCCGCTTACTTCTGTCGACGGTAATTTCAAAAGTGACATACTAAAGACCGTATTTAATATTGGCCTGAAAAAAACTGATGAGAAACCTTTGTGGATAGTTCCCAATTCGATACGCCATCGTAAGTATGGACTATTGAAGAAATGGGGCGAGGAATGTATAACTCCAGAGTTAGAATCTTCTAAAAGCACCATGCATCGCCAATTCGCCAGTCTTATAAAAAAAGATGAGAAGGAGATACTGAAATTCGCAAACAAATATGGCTTATTGAAGCGTCATTCAGTGCACAACCTGGTATTTAGGAACCGGAACAGTGGCCAACATCACCAACTGGGGGAGTCCTTGCTTTGGTGGAAGGAAGAGATTGGCGATTTGGCTGCGTGCTTAGAATTATGGGATATGGTCTTGACAGACGATGAAGGGCTGAGGGATATTGTCTTATGGCATCGAGGCGGCATAACAATAAGACTCGACAACAGGCATGTACAACTGGTGAGTAGGGCAAATATGAATCTGTTGGGTGGATGGAGCAAGGGGGATACCAAGGGGCCAGCATTATATTATCTTTATCTTGAGGCGGGCCAGCGCTTACTTAACGCGTTAACCCCGAAACTGCTACCTCTCCAGAACTCTGAGATTTATTTGCTGCCTGACAATCTGTTGGCCACGATTTGGTTGATGTTCCTCTGGGAGATTAACGGCAGAACAAGGCTCTTGCGGTGTGCCAGTTGTGGTGAGTATTTTGATTCGCAAGATCCAAGGGCGAGATTCTGCTCTGCCCGTTGCCGGATGCGAAACTACAGAAAGCATAGTGCACGGAAATCAAAAGGGCGAAAGAAGGTAAAAAAATAAAGAACTTTGAATGCGTCCCTGGAGGGATTCGAACCCACGACCCGCTGCTTAGAAGGCAGCCGCTCCCTAGCCTGCTCCGCCAGCTTTGAAGTGACCGCGTCGGAGCTTTGATCAAGAGTAGTCGAATTTGTTAAAGCAGTTGCTCTATGTTTCATCTCCTCATTTGCCGTTCCTTTCTCCAAGTTTTATTTACCCGTAGGCATTATACTCTGGTGCGGCCCCGGTTTGTCAACATAAAGCGACCATCGAACTTGATGGACTACTCAATGGTCCTTTGACTTATCTGTGAGATTAGAAATTGCACTTTTCAGGCAAATGTTCAGACTATGAACATTTTGGTCAATTATTAAGATGTTGCTAAAAGTCAACCATACCGAAGGCTCACGACCCAAGGTGTAATGATTTTGAGGCAGCCGGGTCATCAACCTCCATGACTTTCATTATATCCTGGTGCAGCACATTCTTTATTTTAGTAACTATCGGTCTTTCCTTATTCAGTCCCTTGGCAAAGGATATCGCTTCACCCATCAGTTCATCCATAGTGCAGGCTTTCCTTATGATGTGACGCGCTTCGCACTCGTCAGCAGTAACTCTCCTTGCAGTGAGTAGCATATCTTCCACCAAATCCATCGGTATAGCTTTTTTGACCATGGCGGTCATGCTAGGGAGTAATGGTATGCCCAGGTTGACCCCGGGAAAGCAAAGGTATCCGCGATCTTTCCTCATAAAGCGGAAATCGAAACAACATGCCAGTACAGCCCCAGCGGCAAAGGCGTGGCCTGTAATCGCAGCAACAGTAATCATAGGATAGAAAAGAATCCTTTTAAAGAGTTCGTTCAGTTTAGCAGCGAAAACATCGGTGACACTTCTCTTGCCTTTCTGAACAAGCGGCAATAGCCATTCAAGGTCTAGACCGTTGGACCATATCTTCTCGTCGCTTGACCTGACTATCAGTGCCTTAGCATCGGTGTCCTTTTCTATTTGGTTCAGCACTGATAGAAATTCGGTAACGGAATTTATATTAAATTTGTTTTCATTCATGGTAAGCAAAGCCACCTGTTCATCCAGTGTATATTCATACATCCCCATTATTGACACCTCCTATACGAATAGCGTTGCCGCTATTGTACAACAGCACTAGCCCCGTCAACAATATGACGTAAGTGTATTGGAGTGGTTTGTGATATTAGCTAAGTTAAAAGTAACAAAACGCCCAATTGTTCACTGTTGGCTTGCCTACCTAATAGTAGTCTCCCTGTTGGAGGGGCCAGACCTAGCCCGATTTTGGAATTCCTATCCATCTTGGCGTCCTATTCATGTATTCTGGGTAGTCTTTGTTATACCTCTCGAGGCAATACCTTTCCTCGATGACTGCCTCGGTTCGTATCCAAAAGATGTTGGCTATGCCCAGCAAGATGAATACCCAGGAAGCGCTGGCGACACCGGTGCCGATGTAGATTACAATCATTGATAGGTAAAGCGGATGTCGTGAAAAATAGTACACTCCTTTGGTGGCCGGTTTTTCAGTGGGGGCAGTGGTAAAGTTGGCGGTGGCTACCGTCAGTATCACCAGCCCCACCAGAAAAATAGGTAGGCCGATGTAGAACCAGAACGTCCCCAGCCGGAGGGGGAGAAAGATAGAGTAAATTGTAGCCAGAAACCAGACTGAGTTGCCGATAAAGGGTGCAAATTTTTCCAGCTTGCTCCGCTTAATACCAGAGGGAAGCGAGCTTCTGGCCCACACCCCCCTGCCCAGTAGCAGGACCGCCAGCATTTGCAGGATGAAGCTGCTCATGAAAATCCAGGCGTTCCAGACGTCTATTTCAAAAGCCGGTACAAGCGACATGATGTTTTACTTCTTTTTCTCCATCTTCCGAATAGAAATATGCGCGTTGTTACCTAACTGTAGCCATTACTGGTTACGATGTCAATGAGGCGATGTATTCAGAACTCTAGGGAGAAAAGGCGCTTTTGGCAAGGTAGGGCAACTCGCGGTACAAATCGCTAATTTGTTGAATCACAGGGTGGTAGAGGTTGTCAGCACTATCCAGCTCTGCGAAATCGGCATTGACTGAGAAAGGCCGATAAGGCCAGTCAAACTCCGTACTTCTCATCCAGCCCGTATTTTTCCTCAAGTCCTACTACTGATGAAAACTCGTCAAACTGCATCATCTTGTCCAGTATAGCGAGGCTGTTTCCTTCTTTGAGCAAGTGGGCAAAAGCTTCGGCTATTGCCCTTGCTGCGCTGTATATGCCGGTTAATGGATAGCCCACGCTGACAAACCCAAGTTCTTTAAGCTCCTCAAGCGGCAGAAGCGGCGTTCTCCCACCTTCGATCATGTTGACCACTAGTGGAGCTTTGATACCAGATGCTATGTGTCTCAGTTCCTCTTTGCTATTCGGAGCATCGACAAAGATCAAATCAGCGCCGGCTTCTTTATATAGATTTCCCCGTCTGATGGCTTCCTCAACACCGTGCGTGGCAAGGGAATCAGTTCTCGCAATTATCATAATATGCTTGTTGCCTCTTGCTTCCACTGCTGATTTTACCTTCTGGAGATGCTCTTCTGCCTCTACCACAGATTTGCCACGCATGTGGCCGCAACGCTTCGGCCATGTCTGATCCTCAAAGATTACCCCAGAAGCCCCCATTCCTGTTAGTTCTTTGACCATCCGTATCACATTAAGCGCTCCTCCGTAGCCAGTGTCACCATCGACAATAACAGGGATATTAACCGCATTGATAATCTGCCTCGAAACATCCAGAATCTCTGTCTGAGTTAGAAGACCTATATCAGGCTCGCCGATAAGCGATGCCGCTACTGCATAGCCGGACACAACAACAGCCTTAAATCCCGCCCTCTCTGCGAGCTTCGCGCTGAGCGTGTCGTACACTCCCGCGGTAAAAAAAATCTCGCCCTTCTCAATCAACGGATGAATCCTATTCTTTGTCACTTTCATAACCCCCTAACGCTACATATTTTCTGATATCATCTGGAATAAGAAGCCTTTCCAGAATCCTTCTGATAATCGCAGGCTTTCCTTGAATATACCTTACGAGAGACTCATTTTTCCTTTCATATGTGATGTGATTCGCATATAAATATGCTGCGTCTTCATTAACCTTTTTCAAAGGCAGGGTATAAGCAAAATAGCCTATCCATGGAATAGCCGATACTATCAGCACAGTAACTGAGTGAACCTTCTTCTTTTCGTCGTCCCTCTTAACCTCGCTGTAAATCCTGTTCCCCGCAACCCACAGAACCCTGGATATTGTTCCGAGCGGCAGAGGTACGATATCAAAGGAGAAAATTGCCCCAATTGCCATGTGTGCCCCGAGGTTCAAAAGGATGTATCTTGACTGCCTGATGGTATCAGGCAAATTCCGCTTCAGGAGATCACCCTTATCAGGTGTCAAGAGTTTGTCATCTACCAGCCTGTTTACAGTTGATTCGATGCTGTCCCTATCTGTAAACAGGTGCCTGAAATCCTCAAATTTCTCTCTAATCGTCATAGCTTCTGAAATAACCGAATTGTCTGCTAATAGCAAAAGTGGTCATTCTCCCGGAAACAGGTTCTTAAACTATACTTGTTAAACATCAGATAATCGTGGGAGGTTGTTTAGCTTTGGTTAGACTAATCCATAGTCTTAATAGAATACTCAGTTCTTATCAGGGTTTCAAATCAATGGGAGACTCAACAGCACATCTTTGCGTTAACAATGTAAGTAAAAGTCACCCAGCAAGAATCCCCTTAATACTCGCCATCAGAAACATCCTCAACAATAGCCACGCCTCGGCGCATTTCATCCTCGTCATTTTTCAGCTATGACCAACATTTCAAAATCTTCGGTGGTTAGCTTATCGTTTCTTGAAAAAGCACCGAGTTTTGCGCCAAATATTTCAATTTTGATATATCCCAACGTTTTCAACAGCCAGGAGATTTCACTTGGTACATAGTATCTTTCGTTACAGTGTAATTCCTTTTTATTGCCATCGTCGTCTTCAACCTCCGTTATGTTGTAATCACGAAATGTCATTAAATCAAATGTATTGCTCTTGTAAGTAGCATTGCCTTTTTCTGAGGTAGAGGTATGAAATTCTTCAATGGAATGATACAAAGGAAAGAGGCCGTTGAGAGTCGTAAAAATAAACTCCCCATGTTCTTTTAGTGATTTTGTCGCATTCTTGAGTATCTCATAATTCATTTCGTCTGTTTCCATTAATGGGAAGGCGCCTTCGCAAAGCATTATCACAAGGTCGAACCCATTATTGAAAGGTAAGTCTCTTGCATCGTATTTCAAGAAATCAATTTTGAGCCCCTGTTTCTCAGCTTTCTCTCTTGCTCTTGCTAGAAGCGAGTCAGACAAATCTATTCCTGTAACGTTGTAACCTCGTCTTGATAATTCAATTGAGTGCCGTCCTGTCCCACATCCAATATCCAGAATTCTTATAGATTTGTTAAATCCGATCTCCTGCTCAATAAAATCACATTCTCCAACTGTTCCTTGAGCAAAACTCTCTCTGTCATATTGTTGCCCATAGTTCTCAAATAATTCTTCATACCACTGCTTCATGGTTACCTCCAGTATTGGGTACTGCTATGCACATCATGAAGGTTGTATAGTTCATCCTGAAGGAATATATTAGCCCTTCACTTGTGGCTTCCATGATAGTAATATACAAGATTTTCAAAACGGTTACGAGCTCGGTAAAAATGAATCTGTGCCATTATTAATGTAGCAATACCGAGATTCGTTTAGCCTGTGGTACTTGAAAATGGTTTCCTATCACGCTTACATAGGATCTGGATTACGTGGCGGCCTGAATAGAGGCATGGCGGAACACCACCGCCCGGGAGTACCCACTGGCCGGCCATGTAGAAATTTGCCAAGCCAGGCAGCGTTCTGGGTATCGTGGTCATGAGCGCTTTTGGCGTCGGCAGCCATCCCATATAGGCCCCTTTGTGGTTCAAGGTGTAGCGCCAGGTGGTGTAAGGTGTGACGACATCGGTCACCTCCACCAGCGACGAGATGCCGTGATAATGCGCCTCAAGTCGCGCGAAGACTTCTTTTGCCACCCTCTGTTTTTCAGCATCATATCGCTGCCGGTCCTCTTGTAAATCGTTCCAAAAATCCCACTCCGTCTCCAGCATAACCTGGACCACTGTTTTGCCTCGCGGCGCAAATCCGGTGCCATAGTTGAAAATACGCAACGAGAAGCCGACAATTTCTTGAGTGCCTACGGTAATAGCATCCTTCAGCATTATAGAACTCATGTGAGGATCATCAGGAAACTCCCGTGCCACACCAAAGCTGACTATGAGCACAGGGCGGATCAACTTCCAATTGCAATACCGCTCTCTGGTTTTCTTGTTCACATAGCGCCCGCCCAGCATCTTAAAGATGGTACTGTGCCCATCGGCGGCGGAAATTATCACATCAGCCCGATGAGTGTTGCCATCGATCAGACTCACACCCACAGCCCGGTCGTCTTCCACAATGATTTCCTTCACAGTCGCTTCGTAGGTCATTGTGCCTCCGAGAGCCTTGTAGCGCTCCTCGATGGGCATGACGAAGCCCCGGCATCCTGTAGGGAGTAACCCTATTTGCCTGTCCGCTAGAAGTGCCATGAGCATGAACACGAACCAGACTGGAACCTCCGGCAGAAACAGATTCTCCAGGATCTGCCGCAGCAACTGGCTATGTGCAGCCAGCACATAGTTCGCTAGGGGTTTGGCGTACTTGCCCGTGAAATACTTGAAGGTCCTACGCATGCTCCAGAACTGTCTAAGCAGGTCAAGGGGATTCATCAGCTCAGGCGGTTTGCCCATGCCCGCCTCGAAAAATATGGTGGAACCCTGCATAGCGCAGGCGCCAGCGACCAGATCGTCGATGAGCCCGGCATCTGCTGGTGCGATAGCCTTCAAATCGTGCCTCAGGCGCTCCAAGTCACTCGTGATGTCTAGGCTAACCCCACTAGCTTCGTCAATGAAGCGGCCATATGTAATCAGAGTGGGGAAATCATCGGTCTGGATTCCCAACTCGCGGTACAGCTTAAAAATAGGTTGGCCCGGCCTGTGTCCCATGAGAAAATGTATGCCACCATCGATCAAATAACCCTCGCGTTTCCAGGCAGTGGCTACCCCACCCGGTTTGGAATGATGCTCGAAGATATGGCAGCGGTAGCCATTCATCTGCGCGTAGCAGCCAGCAGACAGGCCGGCAAGCCCAGCTCCGATGACAATTATTGACTTCTCAGTCATATCTCTTCATTCACTAACAGAAGGCTTTCTAATATCCAGACGAAAAAGGGTACGAGTTTGTCTGATACACTATTGTAGATGGGATTGTAACACCCACGGGAATTGATGTCGAGGTTAATATGGTTGTCTACTGTACGTTAGGGGTATGGGTTTAGACGGGGCTAAGAAGAACAGCCCCAACATGAAGGTTTTCACATGGGTCCACCCCAGTAAACGTGCCTACACAACAGTCAGGAATGTGCAGCGATAATTAGGCATATATTAGTGAGCCAGAAAATGCAATTGCAATAAGTAAGCCTGCAGACCCTTTGAAACCATCAATCTATAGGATCATTCATTCCTACAAAGCTCAATAAGGGAACATCCGCCATTTTGCGTTGCAGGAATTTCCCTATCTCATTATCTGGCATATTGACTAATCCATGGTTGAATCCTACTTTCTCATGCAACACTTTCGCTATCTCTTTTGGCCAATATGCCATACTCATTTGGATAATGGTACCCTCAATTTCTTTAGCTAGAGTTTCAATTCGGCTTCCTTTACCTATATGATCTACAAGGATTATGGTAGCCAAATACCATTTACCACGACCAAATTCAACTTCTCTTTCGAATCTGGAAACTTTGTCTAAAGATATCTCAGGATTGCCTCTACCTATGAATCCTATATCAAACCGCACTCCTTTACCAGCTTTGTAAAGCAGTGTAGCATCGCTTTCGCGTTTTTCCCCCGAAGAGGTTAGCCAAAACACACGCTCCGGGTTAACTAGCTTTTCCATAGAAATAAACTTAAACCCTAGTGTGCTCAATAATGAACCTAGTACTAAATACGATAAGCTGCCAGAGCATCAAAGAGAGTTGTCAATTCGAACTTCTTGCCCTGACAGCTTACAAGCTTGGTCGGTCTACTACTACAACTTTGTACTACATTGTGTGCATTTTCGGGAAAAGCAGTTGCCCCTGGTAGCTTTATGGCGTCCCTGGAGGGATTCGAACCCACGACCCGCTGCTTAGAAGGCAGCCGCTCTGTCCACTGAGCTACAGGGACCCAGTCTGAGTGTAGCACAGGAGAAATTAACTGGCAAGAGCGGTTATGCTGCCTACTGCTGTGCTTCCTTCTGTGTGCCTTTATCTTCTTTCTTGTCTACCTTGCTTTCCGTGCTGGCGCTTTCAGATCTACCTTTTCTATTGTCGGTGGAATAAAACCCCGGTCCTTTGAAGATTACAGGTACTGGAGAGAAAAGCCGCTTTGCCCCGTTCTGGCATTTGGGGCAAGCAACCATTGATTCATCAGAGAAACTCTGTTTCAATTCAAATTTCAAGTTACACTTTGGGCAATGGTACTGATAAATTGGCATAGCCAAACCTCCTAATCAGCGGAGAGGGTAGAGCTAATCAACTGTATTTGGTTTTCGATAAACAAATTAGCAGTCTCATTTTCCAATTGCTAATTTTATAATAAAGCTTGATATTTGGTCAAATCATATGCTGTTCATGGAGCTGAGATAAGCTTGTATATATTGGCTGAAGGTTGGTGCAGTTGATTTTAGAGCTATGATATACTATTGCCAATAGGGTAGGGGAAATCACTTTCCCGATAAGGTCTAATCTCTCCGTGGGCTCGTAGCTCAGTGGCAGAGCGGCCGGCTCATAACCGGTTGGTCGCAGGTTCGAACCCTGCCGAGCCCACCATTTTGGGAAAGGAGAAGAAGTCAAGCGGGTTTTGGTGGCAGCCGAATAATTTAAGTTGTGACAGTTTGCCGCAAACCGAACGATATATGGTTTTAGCTTATCAGTAGCGTTCGATAGCTGGCTATCCGACAATGAGAGCGATTATAAGGTTTGGATTTTATGGTATTTGCGATCTGGCCTGTCATTACGAAACATCAACCAGAGGAGATAGGCGGTCGATTGTCTTTTCTACGAAGTGTTCATCGTCGATTGAAATTTCAATGGCTCCCTGAGGGCAGGCATCAACACAGCGGCCACAACCTCGACACGTATCACTTCTGACAGCATGATTGTTGACCAGACGTATGGCATCAATAAAGCACACGCCTTGAGTACAAGTCCCGCAGCCTGTGCACCGCCCGTTAACTGTAACTGCAACGCCGGGCATTCCCGTTGTCTTGGCACCAATTTGAGGGGCAATATGAGGCAGTATCCGCCAGAGGCAACAGCAGGGGCAGCAGTTGCAGATGGTGAGAAGTTTGTTACCTGGACCAATGCCGAGCCAAACTGAATCTAGCTTGTTGCGACCGATCAGATGGATCAGGCCGGCTTCACGGCAGTGCTGCACATGGTGATGTGCCTCCTCTTTTGTCACACGATGACCTAGTTTCGGATTGATACCTAATGCTGCCTCTCCAAGAAAAAGGCAACCTAAATCAATTGGGTAGTCTTTGCAGCCGGAGGCATCGCGGCAAATACAGGTATTCATGACCCAGTGATAATTAGCTTTCTCAATAAAGTGTTCCACAACCTCAGATGGCAATACCACTTGGTCAGGTGTAGCAACCGGCATATTTATTTGAATCACATGGTCTTTGGGCAGGTAAATTAAGTCGTCGCCATCAAAGAGCCAGCGGTCAATGGCTTTGCCAATAAATGGCACCTTCGTTAATTTTGCAGCGAGGAAGCGGCCGGAGAAACCCTTCTTAATAAGTCCTACGAACCATAAAGGTCGTCCCATAACTAGACCAACCTTGTAGCTAAGTAATCCATCAGAGGCTGAATTTGAAACTAAAGGGCTGGGTATTCACACCTAGTAGACACCCAGCCCTTTAGAAGTCCTCCAACTAACTACAAATTTAGCTCTTACCTATTCTGAACATCTTAGTCCCGCACACGGGGCATACTCCTTGGGTTGCCGGTTTGCCATTCTTCATTTTTATGTTTCTGGCATCCTTCATTTCCCTTTTGGTGCGGCACTTCATGCAGTATGCTTGCATTTTCTCCCTCCTTAGCAATACACAATAAACCATCACGAGTAAAATGTCAATAGTACTCAGGTCACAGCTAGGCAAAAAATTCATTTTTATGCTGTTTACGTCTGATTGTTCTTTATCTTCAATAGGCCTCAGTGGACGTAATAAAGAACTTTTATTCTGGCCTATTGGTGACAACCTCTACTGTTTAAAATCACCTCCAAATTCATTTAGTGTAAAAATTACAAGATTGTACCTACGGTCTAAGGGAAATGCGATACCTTGTTCTACTATGGACAGCCAATCCAAATTTCCTCCATTTTCCCTGGTGGTTTACACATAGGGCGGAATTGAGCGTGGTGTCAATGAGGTGGATTTAGGGTGTACAATTACCGATATTGTATAATTTACAAGAGAGGTAGTAATCACTACTGCAATGTAATAAATAAAGGAACAATCCACGACCGGACAATATTTGTGGAAGCAAAAGGCAATTAACAAAGGAGAAAAGGAATGAAGGCAGCGGTATTTTATGGGGCAAAAGATATTAGAGTAGAGAACGTTGCAGACCCTAAGATAGAACCAACGGATGTTTTGGTTAGGGTTAAGGCTTGTGGTGTCTGTGGTTCTGATGTTCATACATACAAAAAGGGTATTCTCAGCCGTCCGGGATTTGTGATGGGCCACGAATTATCCGGTGAGGTCATCGAGGTTGGCAAGAAAGTAAAAGATGTAAAGATTGGTGACCGCGTAGTTACCATGATAGTTCCGAATAATGAGACTATCCGCGGATGTGGTCAATGCTTTTGGTGTCTCCGGGGACAGCCACAATGGTGTACCTCTATTACACATAAACCATGTGGTGAATGTGGGTACTGTAAATCCGGTCAATTTTGGATGTGTGACAAGATTCAAAGGCACATGTTGATTGGCTATGGCAGAAATGGCGGTTTTGCGGAGTATGTACTTGTTCCAGACGCAGTGCTCAATAATAACATATTTAAAATCCCCGACTCGCTTAGCTGGGCGGAGGCGACCTTTATAGAGCCACTCTGGGGGGCATATCGTTGGGTAATGCTAGCAGAGCCTAAGCCTTATGAGACTGCTGTTGTCATGGGACTGGGCACCATTGGATTATTGGTGATGCAAGTGCTCAAGCAATATCTGTCAAAGGTAATAGTTTCGGAGGTTTCTCAAAAGCGCTTAAGATTGGCCAAGGAGCTTGGTGCTGACATAGCCATCGACGCCGCTAAAGAGAATCCTTTGCAAAGGGTAATCGAAATAACCGGCACGGGACGTAGCTTCAGCGGCAAAGGTGGTGGTTGTGCTGATATTGTTATGGAATGCTCTGGAGTACCGATTGTCGTGCAGCAGGCAATCGAAATGACCCGTACCGGTGGGCGTATCGTTCTCGTGGGGCTATTTGAAGAGGAGGTGCCTATAACTATCAACCGCATAATTCATAAGCAGCTTAATCTCATAAGTTCCTTCAATAGGGGGCGTAAAACAATAAGTCAAGAAATTATGGAGTCAATGGCGTTGCTCACCAGTGGCAAGGTGAGCGTAAAACCACTCATTTCTCACGCATTCTCACTAGACAGCATCATGGAAGCGTTTGAGATTCAGACCAAACCAGAACAGTCGATAAAAGTGCTAATAAAACCATAGCCTACGTGGATTTCTTGATTAACCCGCCCGGCATCTACATAGTCTAGGCTTGAATATGACGGTGGGCCATTGTGGACTCGAACCACAGACCCCGGTCTTATCAGGACCGTGCTCTAACCAACTGAGCTAATGGCCCCAGCAAGAAGTATAACTTTTGCCTCGAGCGAGTGTCAAGGTTGTGTTGTGC